>PVBE012547525.1_pt1 | contig 29316 bp, 28 predicted proteins | sample 1631181 | NCBI WGS metagenome assembly PVBE01 (sample SAMN08397723, study PRJNA350692) | Marine metagenome, whole genome shotgun sequencing project. | isolation source: water | place: Pacific Ocean | collected 2012-04
AGAAAGAACCGCTGCTCGCGCTGGCGCAGGAGCTGGGCGAAAAAGTCGAGTTCGCGGAAATCTATTTCGTTTCCGCCCTGACCGGCGACGGCGTGCCGGAAATGAAACAGGCGCTGGCGGACATGATGCCGGAAGGCCCGTGGATGTATCCCGAAGACCAGGTAAGCGATGCGTCGGAACGCCTGCTCGCCACCGAAATCACGCGTGAGCAGCTCTACCAGCAGCTGCACGAGGAACTGCCCTACGACAGCGCGGTGCGGCCTGAGAAATACATCCAGCGCAAGGACGGCAGCGTCGAGATCCACCAGCAGATCGTGGTGATGCGCGACAACCAGCGGATGATCGTGCTCGGCAAGGGTGGCAGCCGGATCAAGGCGATCGGCCAGGCCGCGCGCGAGGAGCTGAGTGAACTGCTCGGCCAGAAGGTCCACCTGTTCCTCCACGTGAAGACCGACGAACGCTGGAGCGAGGACAAGGAAATGTTCGAGGAAATGGGACTGGACTGGAAGAGCTAGGAGCTCTTCATCAAGCAGATGTTCGCGATCGATTCCCTCCCCCAGATGGCTGCCGCGCTCGCGGCCGGGCTGCTGGTGGGGATCGAACGGGGATGGAGGCTGCGTGACGAAACCCCCGGCATGCGGGTTGCCGGGATTCGCACATTCACCCTGCTGGGCGCCGCGGCAGGCCTCGCGGGAATCATCGCGGGCCATGGCTTCGCAGCGGCCTCGGGTCTCCTGTTTGCAGCGGCCACCGCCATCGTCGCGATCGGCTATTCACGCGCGGTGCTCGACAGCGGCCGGCCCGATGCGACCAGCGCCATCGCCGCCATGGTCACGCTGGGCCTCGGGTTCCTGGCCGGGATCGGCGAGGAAGCGCTGGCCGTCGCGGGCGCGGCGGTGGTCACGCTGGTCCTTGCGCTGCGCACCGAAGTCCACCGCTGGGTCGGCGCGCTCGACGAAGCCGATATCAAGGCCTTCACGCGTTATGCGGTGATCGCGCTGGCGGTGTTCCCCTTCCTGCCCGAAGGGCGCTACGGCCCCTACGACGCGTGGGAGCCGCGCACCTTGTGGCTGGTGGTCATCATCGTCACCGGCTTTTCCTTCGCCGGCTATGTCGCCAACCGCCTGTTCGGCGCGCGCCGCGGGACCATTGCGACCGCCGTCATCGGCGGCGCCTACAGTTCCACCGCGGTGACGCATTCCTTCGCCCAGCGGCTTGGCGCAGGCGCCGGGCACGGTGCGGAGAACGCGGGCATCGCGCTGGCCAGCGCGGTCATGTATCTGCGGGTGATCATCCTGGTCGCGGTGCTCGCGACGAGCCTGCTGGCCGATTTCGCGATCCTCGTCGCCCCGGCGCTGCTGGCGGGCTTCGCTGCGGCGCTGTGGCTCTACCGAGCGGCGCCCGCAACCACTGGCCCCGCCCCGCCCGGCAATCCGATCGCCATGCTGCCTGCGCTGACCTTCGTCGCCTTCGTGGCCGTGGCTGCGGTCGCCGCGCGCTGGGCCGAAACGCGCTTCGGCGAGGAAGGGATCGCGGTCCTGCTGCTGTTGATGGGCAGCATGGACGTCGATGCCGCCATCGTCACCGCCGGCGGGCTGGAGCCGGGCACGATCGCCCCCCGGCTGGCCGCCCTTGCCATCGCGGGAACGATCCTTGCCAATATGAGCGTGAAACTGGGCGTTACGCTTGCCTATGGCGGACGCGAAGCCCGCCCCGCCGCGCTCGCCCTAGGCGCAAGCATGGTGGTGCTCGCCGGGAGCCTCGTCGTGGGGTATGTGCGGTTGTGAAACGGCACGCTGGCCGGGGCAATGCGGATCGAAGCCGCGTCGGAATAATCAAAGTCATATTCAGTACGAAGATTGCCATATCAAATGATGACGCTATTCTTTTTCGATGCAACAGATTGATTTAGCGTATTTGACTGGCGTTGGCGGGCGAATTCGCGCCATTATTCAATTGGCAAATCAAGCGGAGGGCGCTTCGCAATGGGGCCCTCTATTTACTTGCCAACAGGCCATTCACGAGCTGATTTATAGCAGTGTATACGCACCTCACTTCAAGCCTTCGCTACTGCATTCCGCAGGAAAATTCGTAGCAGAGTTAAAAACTCATATCGATAAGATCTGGCCACCCGGAGGAGGAGCTTCGCACAATTTAAGTCCCTTAGAAATCAGTGACTTAATGGGAAAGTTTTCCCGGTTCGAGGCCGTTTTGGAAGCCGAACTCCAATCAATTGGTGGATACATTGTAACCCAGAAAAGCGGCTTTGACACCGCTGCTATGGTCGAAAATGGTCAAGTCTTCTTCAATAAAGAGCTTGAGAGCAAAGTTCCCGAAGCGATCCCAGATGTTAGGCAAGCAATGCGCTGCATCGCCTTTGAACTTCCTACTGCTGCTGGCTTTCATCTCCATCGCGCCAACGAATCCGTATTGCGAAAATTCTGGGATTCAGTGACGAATGGCAAGGAACGACCTTCTAATGGAAATATGGGAGTATATCTTTCAGCTCTGCGTGATGCAGGAGCCGGCAAGAAGTCGACCTTGAGCCAACTGCAAAGCCTGAAAGACTTTCACCGCAATCCCCTCATGCATCCCGAGCAGTCGCTAGAGACTGTTGATGCTGCTATCGATTTAATGGCAGCAATTCGATGCTCGGTCGGGTATATGCTGGACGAAATCTAGACCGCCAAAGCAAATGCGAAAGGTAAGCTGCGAACGGTCGCATCTCTGTACCTTAAGTCGGATGGCAATTTCTTAGAACTCTGCCGGCTACCGCTTCTTCAGGATATCGATCTTGTTCTTCTTGGCGAAGTCCTTGGTCGATTCCTCGCTGCGGCCGATCGCCTTGGCGATTTCCCTGAGGCCCTTGCCCTTGCCCGCGAGCAGCCGCAGTTGTCCCGCCTCCTCGGACTTCCACGGCTGCTTGTGGCGTTCGAAGCGTTCCTTCGCCATCAGCCGGCCTCCGCCTTCTTGGCCGCGGCCTTTTTGGCCGGGGCCTTCTTCTTGGCGGGGGCCTTCTTGGCGGCGGGCTTCTTCTTCGCTGCCGCCTTCTTCTTGGGCGCGGCCTTCTTCTTTTTCGCCGGACCCTTGGCGGCGCGCGCATCGATCAGTTCGATCGCCTGCGCCTCGGTGACGTCCTCGGGCTTCATGTCCTTGGGGATCGTCGCATTGGTGGTGCCATCGGTGACATAGGGGCCGTAGCGGCCCGGCATCACCTTCATCTCGGCGCCGCTGGTCGGGTGTTCGCCCAGCGTCTTGATCGGTTCCGCCTTGCCGCGCGTGCCGCCCTTGCGATTGGCGGCTTCGGCAAGCAGCGTGACCGCCGCGTTCATGCCGGTGTCGAACACGTCGCGCGTGCTCTGCAGCTTGGCGTATTTGCCATCATGCCGCAGGTACGGGCCGTAACGTCCTATCGCGGCTTCGATATCCTTGCCGGTCTCGGGATGCTGGCCGACGATGCGCGGCAGGTTCAGCAGCTTGATAGCCCATTCGAGATCGAAATCGTCGAGGTCCTTGGGAATGCTCGCGCGCTTGGCTTCCTTGCCCTCGCCCAGCTGGATGTAGGGGCCGAAGCGCCCCGTCTTGCGTTCGACCGGGAGGCCGGTTTCGGGATCCTCGCCCATCACCCCATCATCGGCGCCGTCATCGCCCTCGCCGCCGGGCTTGGCGAACTGGCGGGTGAACTTGCAGTCGGGGTAATTGGCGCAGGCGACGAACGCGCCGTAGCGGCCCCCGCGCAGCGCCAGCCGGCCGCCCTCGCGGCCTTCGGTTTCGCACAGCGGGCAATGGCGCGGGTCCTTGCCGTCGGCGCGTTCGGGGAACAGGTAGTCGGACAGGAATTCGTCGAGCACCTCGGTCACTTCCGAAGGCTTCTTGTCCATCACCTCTTCGGTCTTGGGCTTGAAGTCGCGCCAGAAGGCCTCGAGCAGCTTCTTCCAGTCCTCGCGCCCGTCGCTGACGGTGTCGAGCTCGTCCTCGAGCCCGGCGGTGTAGTCGAAGGCGACATATTGCGGGAAGAAGCGTTCGAGGAAAGCGGTCAGCAGGCGCCCGCTTTCCTCGGCGAAGAAGCGGTTCTTCTCCATCCGCACATAGGCCCGGTCGCGCAGCGTCTGGATGGTGCTGGCATAGGTCGAGGGGCGGCCGATGCCGAGTTCCTCGAGCCGCTTGACCAGGCTGGCCTCGGAAAAACGCGGCGGCGGCTGGGTGAAGTGCTGGTTGGCGTCGACGCCGCGCTTGAGCGGGCTGTCGCCCTTGCTCATCGCGGGAAGCAGGCCGTCCTCGTCGTCATCGGCATCGTCGCGGCCTTCCTGGTAGACCGCGAAGAAGCCCGGATATTTCACCACCTGGCCGGTGGCGCGCAATTCGTGCTGGCCGGTGGCTTCGCGCAGCGTGACCGTGGTGCGCTCGAGCTGCGCGGCCGCCATCTGGCTGGCCATCGCGCGCTTGAACACGAGATCGTAAAGCTTGCCCTCGTCGCCCGAACCCACGCGATCGCGCGAGAAATCGGTCGGCCTGATCGCTTCGTGCGCTTCCTGCGCGTTCTTGGCCTTCGACTGGTAGATGCGCGGCTTTTCGGGCAGCGCATGGCCGCCATAGCGATCGGACACCGCCTTGCGGCATTCCGAAATCGCGCTGCCATCCATCTGCACGCCGTCGGTCCGCATGTAGGTGATCGCGCCCGCTTCATAGAGCGACTGCGCAAGCCGCATCGTGTGGCTGGCGGAGAAGCCCAGCTTGCGCGCGGCTTCCTGCTGCAGCGTCGAGGTGGTGAACGGCGGCGCGGGATTGCGCTTGAACGGCTTGGTCTCGATCTCCTCGATCGTGAAATTGCCCGCTTCGACCGCCGCCTTGGCGGCCATGGCGCTGGCTTCATCGCCCAGCGTCAGCTTGTCGAGCTTCTTGCCGTCGTACTTGACCAGCCGCGCGTCGAACTCGCTGCCGTCCTGCTGCAGCTTGGCGATCACCGACCAGTATTCGTCGGCGCGGAAATGCTCGATCTCGATTTCGCGGCCGACGATCAGCCGCAGCGCGACCGACTGCACGCGGCCCGCGCTCTTGGCGCCGGGCAGGCGGCGCCACAGCACCGGCGACAGCGTGAAGCCATAGAGATAGTCGAGCGCGCGGCGCGCCAGATAGGCGTCGATCAGCGGCTGATCGAGCTCGCGCGGGGCCTTCATCGCCTCGGTCACCGCCTGCTTGGTGATAGCGTTGAACGTCACGCGGTCGACCTTCTCGGGCAGCGTCTTGCGCTTCCTGAGCAGTTCCTGGACGTGCCACGAAATCGCCTCGCCTTCGCGGTCGGGGTCAGTCGCGAGGACGAGGCGGGTGGCCTGTTTCGACGCGTCGCTGATTTCCTTGAAGCGCTTCTGCTTGTCGCGATAGAGTTCCCAGTCCATCGCGAAGCCTTCGTCGGGGCGCACGCTGCCGTCCTTGGGCGGCAGGTCGCGGACGTGACCGTAGCTGGCGAGAACCTTGAAGTCCTTGCCGAGGTATTTCTCGATGGTTTTCGCCTTCGCGGGCGATTCGACGATGACCAGTTGCATGGTGGTGTGGGCAGTCCCTTACGTGTGTACGTGCGTATACGCGCGAAAATGGGGCCGGGGTTCGGAAGGCGTCAAGCGGCAAAACACGCAGGCCCGCGCGCGCCGACTTGGCCGCGCATGCCGTCAGCGTACGCTGACGCGGCCCCCGGCATGGCGCTGGAGCCGACCGGCGATCTCCAGTTCGAGCAGCGCGAGCTGCACTGCCGCGGCGCTTTCACCCGACTGGCGGATTAGCTCGTCGATCCCCACCGGTGCGGTCGTGAGCCGCGCGGCGATATCGGCGGGCTCGGCCGCAGCGATGTCCTCGGGCGTGTAGTCGAAGCCATTGGCGGGTTCGCGAAAGGTCGAGCGCGGTTCGCCGGCGAAGGTGCTCAGCAGTTCGACCACTTCACCGGGTTCCTGCACCAGCACCGCGCCTTCGCGGATGAGATTGTTGCCGATTCCAATTTACGCTTAAATCATTGTATTTGAAGGGTAATTATCTGTGAACGGCAGCTTTTCCCGCTTGTGGCAGCTTTTAGGCATTGCGCTAGGTCAGGGGAATGACCGATTTGGGGTGGGAAGCGGACCCGGCTAAACCGCGAATGCCGCGTTCTTTGATGAGTTATGCTCGGCTTCGGAAACATCAGAGAGATACTACGTTTAAAGCCCAATGAAAGCTTATCTTTTCAGTTTATTAGCGCTTCTCACTGCTTGCTCCAATGAGGCTTCCAATAATGAAGTGCGCAATCAACAAACTACAAGAGAGACGTTACGAAATCCCGCGGCGTTGGTTCTGCCCGGATCGGAAGAGGACCGCCCTTCCAAGCCAACAAGTGCGCTTGACGAACAAAGTCGACAAGCCGCGCGGCAAACATTGCAGCGCTACTTTGCATTAGTCCTTGCAGGTCAAAGCGTTGATGCTGCCAAGCTATGGAAGGACGGCAGCCGCGGTGCGGTTTTTACTGCACGACTACAGCGGCTTGGCGAATTCCAGCCTAATATTGCGGCAGCACAACCCGGTAACAGCGCCAACGGTTCCGTTCACGTCGACATTTCGCTCCAACTCCTGAGAGAGACTTCCTCGGGCCTAGCCTCCCTCTCAGACGGAACCGCCGTTCTACGGCGAGCAAAGCGGGATCTAGGCGCTTCCTCCGAACCAAATTCGTGGCTAATCGATCACATAGGCCTACAGCCGCCGCCCGTTCCATTGCCTAATTAATGCCTGCTATGGCGTCGTAAGGAGAATGGCAGCTTTTGGGCAGCTTTCTCGACTGCGTGAAACACACCGCAGCACAAATTACAAATCAATCAATGGCTTGCAAAAAGTTGTGCTACTGTGGTTGACTGTATGAGGTGGTTGCAGCCGTGGCTGCGCGGCTCGAGCGGACTGCCGGGGATTGCCATGACCTCGCGCCCCGCCTCGCCCGCGAGCCGCGCGGTGATGAGGCTGCCCGATTTGACCGCCGCCTCCATCACCAGCGTCCCGCCTGCCAGCCCGGCGATGATCCGGTTGCGGCTGGGGAAATGGCTGCCACGCGGTTCGGTGCCCGGCGGCTGTTCGGCCAGCAGCAGTCCCTCGCTGGCGATCCGCTCCTGCAATTCGGCGTGCTGCGGCGGATAGGCAATGTCGATGCCGCTGGCGATCACACCCACGGTGTGCGGGAAGGCGCCCTCATGCGCGGCGCCGTCGATCCCGCGCGCCAGCCCCGAGACCACGGTGAAGCCCGCCTCGGCCAGCCCGCTGGCGAAATCGCGCGCGAGCTTGACCGCTGCCGCGCTGGCATTGCGCGCGCCGACCATGGCTACGCAGGGGCGTGCGGCCAGCGCCAGATCGCCGCGCCAGATCAGGATCGGCGGCGCGCTGTCGAGCTGGCCGAGCAGCACGGGGTAATCGGGCTGGTCGTGGAACAGATATTTCGCGCCTGCCTTGCGCACTGCCTCGACCTCGCGCTCCACCGTCTCGGCGGCGGTGGCGCGGTACTGGCGCCCGCCGCGCCGCCCCAGATCGGGCAGCGCCTCGAGCGCCTGCACCGCGCCGCCGAAACGCTGCAGCAGCATGGCATAGCTGACCGGGCCGATATTGGGCGAGCGCAGCAGCCGGATGCGGGCGAAAGCCTCGTCCTGCGACAGGGCCGAGGTCGCCGCGCCGGTCATCCCCCCGCGGTGTCCTTGCTGCCGCCGACGCGGGGCTCCTCGCCCTTGGCCAGCCGCGCGATATTTTCGCGGTGGAGGTAGATGATCAGCAGCGCGATCGCGCCGAGCACGGGGAAGAACTGCGGATAGCCGAACAGCGGCGCGGCGGCCGCCGCCGCGACCACCGCGGCCATCCCGGCAAGCGAGGAGATACGGAAGATCGCCAATATGCTGAGCCAGACGAAGGCGTAGGCCAGCCCCAGCGGCCAGGCGAGCCCGAAGGCCACGCCGGCATTGGTCGCCACGCCCTTGCCACCCTTGAAGCCGAGCCAGACTGGGAAGCAGTGACCGAGCACCGCGGCCCCGGCGGCAAACGCCATCGCCACTTCGCCCCACAGATGGCCGGCAACCGCGACCGGCGCGAAGCCCTTGAGCAGGTCGAGCACCAGCGTGCCCGCCGCGAGCCCCTTGTTGCCGGTCCGCAGCACGTTGGTCGCGCCGATATTGCCGCTGCCGATCTGCCGAACGTCGCCCATGCCCGCCGCCTTGGTCAGCAGCAGGCCGAAGGGAATCGAGCCGATCAGATAGCCGAGCAGCGCGGCCCAGATCAGGTTGATGGTCATATCGGTCGGCACAGCACACTCCGCAAAAAAACAGGAAACCGTTCGAGCCGAGCTTGTCGAAACCCCGCACTTTCTTCTACCGCCCTAAATGGAAACACGGCCACTCGACAAGCGCAGGACACACGGAATTGGATCAACCGGCCCAAGACTCACCCATCCTGCTGTTCGATTCGGGCGTCGGCGGGCTGACCGTGCTGGGCGAGCTGCGCGAGTTGCTGCCGCAGGCACCGGTAATCTACGCCGCGGACATGGCCGGCCTGCCCTATGGCGCGAAGAGCGAGGCCGAAATCGCCGCCCGGGTTGCCGGGCTGCTCGGGCGGATGGCCGAACGCTACCAGCCACGGCTCATCTGCATCGCCTGCAACACCGCCAGCACGATCGCGCTGGGCATGGTGCGCGACGTGCTCGAAACGCCGATCGTGGGCACGGTGCCCGCGATCAAGCCCGCGGCGAAGATGACCCGGACCGGCGTAATCGGCCTGCTGGGCACCGAGGCGACGATGCGGCAGGCCTATGTCGACGACCTCGAACGCGAATTCGTCGGCGACTGCACGCTGCTGCGCTACGGCGCGAACAACCTCGTCGCGCTGGGCGAGGCCAAGCTGCGCGGCGAGAGCGTCGATGTCGACGATGTCGCGCGCGCTGCGGCGGGGCTGGTGCTGCAGAACCACGGTGAGCGACTCGACACGGTGATCCTCGCCTGCACCCATTTCCCGCTGCTCGAGGACGAATTGCGGCAGGCGTTCGGCGAAGGCGTGGCGTTCATCCACGGCGCCGAGGGGATCGCGCGGCGCATCGTATCGCTGACCGAGAGGCAGGATTTCGCGCGCAGTGCCCCCGATTTCGCGGTAGGAACGGGAGAGCTGGCCGATTTCCAACGACTTGCGCCGGCCTTCGCGCGCTACGGGATCGACGATCTGCGCGCGTTCTGATCTGCGAACCACTCGCAAAGATCGCGGTGGCGATTTGCAACGTATTCGATTAGGGCGACCCGCACAGGATGGCCGCGGAAGGCGGCGCAGATACGGGCGACTACGCCAGTGAACTACGACCAGATCTTCGACGAAGCGATTTCCCGGCTGCACGAGGAAGGCCGCTATCGCGTCTTTATCGATATCCTGCGCAACAAGGGCGCCTTCCCCAACGCGCGCTGTTTCGCGGGTCACAACGGGCCCAAGCCGGTCACCGTCTGGTGTTCGAACGACTACCTCGCGATGGGCCAGCACCCCAAGGTGATCTCCGCCATGGAAGAGGCGCTGCACGATGTCGGCGCGGGCAGCGGCGGCACGCGCAACATCGGCGGCAACACGCATTACCACGTCCAGCTCGAGGCCGAGCTTTCGGACCTGCACGGCAAGGACGCCGCGCTGCTGTTCACCAGCGGCTATGTCTCGAACGATGCGACGCTGTCGACCGTGGCCAAGCTGCTGCCCGGCTGCGTGATCTTCTCCGACGAACTCAACCATGCCAGCATGATCGCGGGGATCCGCAATTCGGGCTGCGAGAAGCGCGTCTTCCGCCACAACGATCTCGAGCATCTGGAAGAACTGCTCGCCTCCGAGGATGCCGACACGCCCAAGCTGATCGCTTTCGAAAGCGTCTATTCGATGGATGGCGACGTCGCCCCGATCCACGAAATCTGCGACCTTGCGGAAAAATACAACGCGCTGACCTATATCGACGAAGTCCACGCGGTGGGCATGTACGGCAAGCGCGGCGGCGGGATTTCCGAGCGCGACGAGGCCGCACACCGGATCGACATCATCGAAGGCACGCTGGGCAAGGCCTTCGGCGTGATGGGCGGCTATGTCGCGGCCGACAAGAAGATCATCGACTGCATCCGCTCCTATGCCCCGGGCTTCATCTTCACCACCTCGCTCAGCCCCGCGCTGGTGGCGGGCGTGCTTGCCTCGGTGCGGCATCTTAAGGAAAGCAGCGTCGAGCGCGAAGGCCAGCAGGCCGCCGCCGAACTGCTCAAGACCAAGATGCGCGACGCGGGCCTGCCGGTGATGGACAGCGTCACCCACATCGTCCCGCTGATGGTCGGCGACCCGGTGCATGCCAAGAAGATCAGCGACATCCTGCTCGCCGAATACGGCGTCTATGTGCAGCCGATCAATTTCCCCACCGTCCCGCGCGGCACCGAGCGTCTGCGCTTCACCCCCGGCCCTGCGCACACCGCCGAAATGATGGACGATCTGGTCGGCGCGCTGGTCGAGATCTGGGACCGGATGGACATGGAACTGGCCAAGGCGGCCTGACCGGCGCGCCGCGCGGCTGGTGCGGGCGCGAATTGCGCCTAGATAGCCGTGATGGACAGCGCCGCCCCCTCTGCCGAACCGCCGCGCGATAGCGCCGCGCTGGCCGCCTTCGCGGCGCTGGTGCTGCTCCCGCTCGTCCTGCTCGCAGTGGTCGGCGGCTGGTCTGCGTCCGGCGTGGCCACGGCCGACCCGGCACCTGCCGCTGCGGACGGACCGCTTCCCGACCTCCCCGCCTCGCCCGAAGACACTGTGGTCGGGACCGAACTGGCCGCCGGCGATGCGCAGGCGCGCAATGCCGCGGTGGCGTTCGCAGCCATCGGCCCGGGCGCGCCCCTACCCTTCGGCTTTGCCGGGAATGCGGCCGACCGCCTGCGCGCGCGCGACTGCCTCGCGCTCGCCGGGATGGCGGAGGCGGGCGGCGCCGCTGGCGACCAGCGCGCGGTGATGCAGGTGATCCTCAACCGCGTGCGCCATCCGGCGTTTGCGGGCACCATCTGCGGGGTGGTGTTCGAAGGCTCGCAGCGGCCTACCGGCTGCCAGTTCAGCTTCACCTGCGACGGCTCGCTCGCGCGGCGCTATTCCGACGCGGCATGGAGCGAGGCGCGCGCGCGGGCGGAGGACATGCTGGGCGGCGCGACGCATGCCCCCGTCGGCAATGCCACGCATTTCCATGCCGACTACGTCTATCCGTGGTGGAGCGACCGGCTCGACAAGGTGGCCAAGGTCGGGCCGCATATCTTCTTCCGCTGGCGCGGCTTCTGGGGCAGCCGGCAGGCGCTCTCGGCACGCTATGCGGGCGGCGAACCCGATCCGCTGCGGCTGCGGGACACCGCGCTCGCCACCGCTGCCGCCAATCCGCTGCCCGGACTGCTGGGCAGCGGCGAGGCGGTGCGCAGCATCACCCGCGACAGCGTGGCGCGCGCCGCCGGCGAGCCGCCGCGCGCAGCCGCATCCTCCGGCCAGCCCGGTCCGGGCGCAGGCGTGCATTTCGTCCTCGTATCGCCGGGCGATTCGCCGGCCGCGCTGGTCGAGCGGGCGCGCAGCCTGTGCGCGGGCGGCGGCTACTGCCGCGTGCAGGGGTGGAGCGATCCCGCGCAGGTCCCGGCCAGCCTGCCGCTGAGCGATGCAGCACGGCGCAGCCTGCGGTTCAGTTTCGCCGCGGCGAATGCCAATGGCGGCGAAGCAATATTCTTCGATTGCCGGCTGTTTTCCGCGCCGGACATCGGAACCTGCCTGCCCGCAATCCCGTAGGGGATTTGTCCGCGTCGGTATGGCGCGCTAGGCATGGCAGTGAAACTTATGGGAGCGAGACTGAATGAGCGGCAATCCGGATATGACCTATGACGAAGTGGTGATGGGACGCCGCTCGATCCGCGGCTATCTCGACAAGCCGGTGCCGCGCGCGGTGATCGAGGAAGTGCTGACGCTCGCCATGCGCTCGCCCACCTCGATGAATACGCAGCCCTGGCATTTCCACGTCATCACCGGCGAACCGCTCGACCGGATCCGCAAGGGCAATACCGAACGCATTCTCGCGGGCGAGCCCGACAGCCGCGAGTTCCGCCGCGGCGAACCCTTCGCGGGCGTGCACCGCGAACGCCAGGTCGGCGTCGCCAAGCAATTGTTCGGCGCGATGGGGATCGAACGCGACGACAAGGAAAAGCGACAGGACTGGGTGCTGCGCGGCTTCCGCCAGTTCGACGCGCCGGTCTGCGTCATCGTCACTTACGACCGCGAATTGTCGGGCAGCGACGACACGCCCTTCGATTGCGGCGCGGTCACCACCGCGCTGGTCAATGCCGCATGGAGCCGCGGGCTCGGCTGCGTGATCAACAGCCAGGGGATCATGCAGAGCCCGGTGGTGCGCGAACATGCCGGCATTCCGGACGACCAGGTGATCATGAAAGCGGTCGCGATGGGCTGGCCCGACGAGAGCTTCCCCGCCAATGCGGTGGTCAGCGAGCGCAAGAGCGTGGACGAGGCCGCCCGCTTCGTCGGCTTTCCATGAGCGACCGGCTCGTCGACCTCGGCGAAGGCTTCTGGAGCCTGCGCGGCAGCCTGCGGCTTGGCGGGATCGTGGATATCGGCACGCAATGCGCGCTCGTCCGGCTGGCGAGCGGCAATTTCGTCTTTCTCGACAGCTATCCGCTGACCGACGCGATCCGCGCCCAAGTGGACGTGCTGACCGATGGCGGGACGAAGGTCGAGGCGATTCTCAACCTCCACCCCTTCCACACGCTGCACTGCGAATGGATGCATTCGGCTTTCCCGCAGGCCAAGCTCTACGGCACGGCGCGCCATGTCGATCACCTGCCCGAACTGCCGTGGGAAACGCTGCGCTGCGAACACGATGCGCTGGCCGAGCTGTATGCCGAGGATTTCGCCTTCTCGGTCCCGCGCGGGGTGACGCTGGTGAGCGACGACGAGAGCGTGCACTTCTCCTCGGTGCTGGCGCTGCACCGCGCGAGCGGCACGGTCCATGTCGACGACACCTTCGTCTACCTGCGCAAGGGTTTCCCGCTGTCGTTGCTGCCCTTTACCGGACGGTTCGGCTTCCACCCGACGCTGGCCAAGGCGCTCGAACCGCGAGCGGGCGCGGCAGACGAATTCCGCGAATGGGCGATCGAGCTGGGGATCGACTGGGCCGACGCGGGCTGCATCGCAGCCGCGCACAATGCGTTGTTGCCGCTCGACGCGGAAGAGCTGCCCGAGCTGATCGGCGCGGCGCTGGGCCGGGTCAAACCGGTGCTCGACGCCCACCGCGCCGAATACGGCTAGGCCAGCGCCGCCACCTTCGCGCGCACCAGCGGCAGCTGGTCGTTGCCGAAATACAGCTGCTCCTCGCCGGTGGGATCGTGGACGATGATCGTCGGCGACCCGAATGCCCCGCGCGCGATCGCCTCGTCGGGGTTGGCGCGCAGGCGATCCTTGACCGGCTGGCTGGCCGCGCGCTCGGCCAGCGCCGCGCCGCGCAGCCCTGCTTCATTGGCCACCGCCACCAGCACGGCCGGGTCGTCGAGATTGCGGGCGTGGGTGAAATAGGCCTCGAACGCGGCATGGGCAAAGCGCTCGAGCGCCTCCTGCTCTTCCTCGAGCGCGCAGCAGAAGCGCATCGCGTTGACCGATTTGAGCGGATGGTGCTCGGACGGGAAGTTCATCCCCACGCCTGCCAGTTCGGCCCACTGCTTCAGCCAGCCGAAACTGCGCGCCAGCCGCGCAGCGTTTTCAGGCTTGCGGCTTTCATAGACCGACGGGTTCACTGCGTTGAACACCCCGCCGACCAAGAAGGGCCGCCAGGTGATGGAATAGTCCAGTCCGTCCAGCGCGGGACGGATGTTGGCGAAGGCCAGCCGTGTCCACGGGCTCGACAGGTCGAAGAAGAACTCCACCCGCACGGTCATTGCACGCGCGCCTTGGCAGTGCCGAACAGGTTCTGGCGTTCTGCCGCGCTCATTTCCCCGCGCCGCGCAATGTCGCTGCCCAGCGCCACCCCGCGCCGCAGCCCCTCGCGCGTCTTGAGGGCATCGTACCACCGCTTCACATGCGGGAAGTCGGCCAGCGGGATGCCCTGCGCCTTCCATGTTCGCACCCACGGGAAACAGGCCATGTCGGCGATTGTGTAATCCGCCCCGGCGAGGTGTTCCTCCTGTGCCAGCTGTCGATCCATCACGCCGTAGACACGCAGCGCCTCGCGGTGGAACCGCTCGATCGCATAGGGCAGTTTCTCTTCGGCATAGAGGTGAAAGTGGCCGTGCTGGCCCAGCGTCGGGCCGAGGTGGCCGACCTGCCAGAACAGCCACTGCCGCACGCGCGATTGCCCGCGCAAATCGGTCGGCAGGAAGCGCCCGGCCTTCTCCGCCAGATACAGCAGCACCGCACCCGATTCGAACACCGTCACCGGCTCGCCGCCGTCGGCGGGCGCGTGGTCGGTGATCGCGGGAATACGGCCATTGGGATTGATCGCGAGATATTCTTGCGAATGCTGGTCGCCCGCCGCCAGATTAACCCAGCGCGGCTCGTAGGCGAGCCCGCATTCCTCGAGCATGATGGCGACCTTCCACCCATTGGGCGCAGGCGCGGTGAAGAATTCGATCATGCGGCAGTCTCTCCCCTTCTCTCTCGCGAGGGAGAATTCAGGTCCGCGCCGGGTGATGCAAGCAAAAAGCCCCAGCGAGCGCAGGGCTGCCGGGGCTTATTGAGCCGATCCGTCGAGCAAATGGTTAGCGCAGGCTCACCACATTGTCCGCCGCAGGACGCTGGCGGCTGCCGTCGTAGAGGCTGGCCATCGGTTCGTCGGTGACGAGCACGCGGTCGGCCGCGCCGAAACCGTTGAAATCGGTTTTCATCGCCGCGCCATAGGCACCGAGCATGCCGATCTCGATATAGTCGCCCGCCTGGATATCCTCGGGCAGGACGAAGGGGCCCTGCATGTAGTCGGCATCGTCGCAGGTCGGGCCGTAGAAGGCGAAATCCATGTCCGGCTTGATGAGGTCGTCCTCGAGCGCGCGGACGGGGAATTTCCAGTCCACATGCGCGGCATCGAACAGCGCGCCATAGGCGCCGTCGTTGATGTAGAGCTCCTCGCCGCGGCGCTTCTCGACCTTGACGATAAGCGAGCTGTATTCGGCGCACAGCGCACGGCCGGGTTCGCACCACAGCTCGGCGTTGTACGCGATCGGCAAATTGTAGAAGTTCTGGTGGATGATCTGGAAGTAGTCCTCCAGCGGCGGCGGCTCCATCCCCGGATAGACCGACGGGAAACCCCCGCCGACATCGATCATGTCGATCACCACCGAGGCCTCGCCGATGGCGATACGCACGCGTTCGAGCGCCTGGACATAGGCAAAGGGCGTCATCGCCTGGCTGCCCACGTGAAAACACACTCCCAGCCAGTCGGCATGCTGGCGCGCCTGTTGCAGCAGCGCGGGCGCCTCGGTCAGGTCGCAGCCGAATTTGGACGCGAGACTGAGTTCGGAATATTCGCTCGAGACGCGCAGCCGCACGCACAGCCGCAGGTCCTGCGCTGCTTCGCCCGCGTCGTCGCGGCAGGCCTGGACGATCTTCTCCAGTTCCTCGACCGAATCGAGGCTGAAGGTCCGCACGCCGTGCTGGCGATAGGCTTCGCGGATCGCGCTGGGCGCCTTGACCGGGTGCATGAAACACAGCGTCGCGCCGGGCAGCGTGGCGCGCACCAGCCGCACTTCGGCGATCGAGGCGACGTCGTAATGCGTCACGCCGTTATCCCACAACACCTGCAACAGGTCGGGCGAGGGATTCGCCTTCACTGCATAGAGCGACTTGCCCGGAAACTTCTCGACGAAGAAACGGGCAGCGCGCGCGGCGGCGTGCGGACGATTGAGGATGATCGGTTCGTCCGGCTGGAGAGCGCGAACTACGGACCGGGCGTCAGGAAATGTGTGCAACTCAAGGGACCCCCAAAACGGCTAGGTTTCAGACAAGGCTGCCTTGCGGATCGGATCCCCTTGGGGCAGCGGAGCGGCGCACATAAGCGAGATGCGCGATAAAGCAAGCGGAATCGCAGCGTTCAGCCTTGTCGTCTTACCCTATCAAAGGCTGAGACGGCGCTGTGTTCCGCACCCCGGCCGCAACCCTAGCTCAGCCGGTCGCGGAAGGTGTCGTAACCGAACTCCTTGACCAGCTCGAGCTGGTCGCTGTCGCTGTCCCAGAGGTAGATGCTGGGCAGCTGGACGCCGTTGAAGGTGTTGGTCTTGACCATCGAATAATGCGCCTGGTCGAGGAAGGCGAAACGCTTGCCGACCTCCGCCCCGCCGGGAATCCGGTAATCGCCGATCACATCGCCTGCGAGGCATGACGGGCCGCCGATCCGCACCGCGGGCGTTGCCTCGTCGCTGCTCTCGCCAAGCATGGCAGGGCGATAGGGCGCCTCGATCACGTCGGGCATGTGGCAAGTCGCCGAAACATCGGCCACCGCGACGGGCAGGCCGTTGAAGCCGGTATCGAGGATCATGCCCACCAGAATGCCCGCATCGAGCGCGACCGCCTCGCCCGGTTCGAGATAGATTTCGGCGCCGGTATCCTCGCGCGCGTCGCGCAGGAACTCGACCAGCTCGTCGCGCTGGTAATCGGCAAGGGTGATGTGGTGCCCGCCGCCCATGTTGATCCATTTGAGCTGGCCGAACCACGGCTCGATCGCATCGAACACCTTGTCCCAGGTGGCCAGCAGCGGTTCGAAATCCTGTTCGCACAGATTGTGGAAATGGATCCCGTCGACCTGCGCCATGATTTCTGGGGTAAGTTGGTCGAGCGGGAAGCCCAGCCGGCTGCCCGGGCTGGAGGGATCGTAACGCGGCACCTCGCCCGTGGGATGCAGCGGGTTGATCCGCAGCCCGACATCGAAATCCTGCCCCGCGGCGCGCGCATTCTCGAGGATCAGCGTCGCGCGTTCGAGTTGGCCGGGCGAATTGAAGATCACGTGGTCCGACAGGCGGCACACCTCTTCCAGTTCTTCCGGCTTGTAGGCCGCCGAATAGGTCGCGATCTCGCCGTCGTAGAACTCGCTCGCCAGCCGCGCTTCCCACAGACCGCTCGTGCACACGCCGTCGAGATATTCGCCGATAATCGGCGCGGTCGCCCACATCGAGAAGGCCTTGAGCGCGCTGAGCATCTTGATATCGGCCGCATCGCGCACTTCGGCCAGAACCTGGCAATTGGCGCGCAATTTCGCCGCGTCGACCACGAAGGCGGGACTGTCCACGCGGTCGAGGTCGAACTGGGCAAAAGCGCCCGGATCGCCGGCTTTGGTTTCCATGGCGTCAATTCCCTTTTAAAGCGGTATTCATCTGGCTTGCCGCGGCGGACGTCGCCCCCTCGCTCGCGGCGATCAAGGTCGCGTCCGCACGCCGGGCTTGCCCGCTAGAACCCGACCGGGCCGTCCAGTTCCTTGACCTGCCAGGGCAGGCCGTGGTCGTTCAGCATGTCCATGAAGGGATCGGGATCCATTTCTTCCATGTTGAACACGCCGTCGCCGGTCCACTTGCCGGTGACCATCATGGCCGAACCGATCATCGCCGGCACACCGGTGGTATAGGAAACCGCCTGGTTGCCGGTTTCCTCATACGCCGCTTCGTGGCTGCAGATATTGTTGATGTAGAAGGTCTTCTCGCCCGAGCCGTCGAGCGCCTCGCCGGTCGCGATCACGCCGATATTGGTGTTGCCCTTGGTGGTTTCGCCCAGCGTTTCGGGCTTGGGCAGCACGGCGGCGAGGAACTGCAGCGGGATGATTTCCTTGCCCTGATACTTGACCGGGTCGATCCGTGTCATGCCGACATTCTGCAGCACGGTCAGGTGCTTGATGTATTCATCGCCGAAGGTCATCCAGAAGCGCGCCCGCTCCATCTCGGGGTTGAACTTGGCGAGGCTTTCGAGCTCCTCGTGATACATCATGTACATGTTCTTCGGGCCGACCGCCTCGAAGTCGAATTCGACCTTCTTGCCCATTGCCGGAGTCTCGACGAACTCGCCGTTTTCCCAGTGGCGCGCAGGCGCGGTGACTTCGCGGATGTTGATTTCCGGATTGAAATTGGTGGCGAAGGCCTGCCCGTGATCGCCGCCATTGCAATCGAGGATATCGAGCTGGCGGATCGACTTCAGCTTGTGCTTCTTGAGCCACATGGTGAAGACGCTGGTGACGCCCGGATCGAAACCCGAACCGAGCAGCGCCATCAGCCCGGCATCCTTGAAGCGGTCGTGATAGGCCCACTGCCACTTGTATTCGAACTTGGCCTCGTCCTTCGGTTCGTAATTGGCGGTGTCGAGGTAATCGACGCCTGCTTCGAGGCATGCATCCATGATCGGCAGGTCCTGATACGGCAGCGCCAGATTGACCACGAGGCTCGGGCCGACCTTCCGGATCAGATTGACCATCGCCGGGACTTCCTCGGCGTCGATCTCGTACGTCGCCACATCCTGCCCAGTGCGCTCCTTCACGCTCGCGGCGATGCTGTCGCACTTGCTTTTCGTGCGGCTGGCGAGGTGGATGTCACCGAAGATATCGGCGTTCATCGCCATCTTGTGGACGCAGACCGAGCTGACGCCGCCCGCACCGATCACCAGGACTGTGGACATGGGTAAACCTCTTTCGTGGAATTTCGAATCTTGCGCGCCCTCTAGCGAAATGCGCTACGGGGGCCAAATGATCCGAGACGATATGCGCAAGCCCACCCGCGAAGGCGTTCTCGCCGCGGCTGCATCCATTGCCGAACTGCTTCCGCCGACCCCGCTGTTGCCGGTCGAGATCGGCGGGGTGCGCTGCCATGTGAAGGCGGAAAGCCTGCAACCGATCGGCGCATTCAAGATTCGCGGCGGCTGGTGGCGGCTGTCGAACCTCGACGCGGCGGAGAAGGCGCGCGGCGTGGTCGCGGTGTCTTCCGGCAATCACGCGCAGGGCGTCGCCTGGGCGGCGCGGCGGCTGGGGATCGCGGCGACCATCGTGATGCCGCGCAATGCGCCGCAGGTGAAGCTCGACGCGACGCGCGCGCTGGGCGCGGACATCGTGCTCTACGAGCGGCCCGGGCAGGACCGCGACGAAGTGGCGGCGGGCATCGTGGCCGAGACGGGCGCGACGCTGGTGCATGCCTTCGCCGATGTGTGGGTGATCGAAGGGCAAGGCAGCGCGGGCGCCGAGATCGCCGCGCAGCTTGGCCGCACGCCATCGCGGCTGGTGGCTTGCTGCGGGGGCGGCGGGCTGTCCGCGGGACTGGCGCTGGCCTGTCCCGATAGCGCGGTGCACGTGGTCGAACCGCATGGCTGGGACATGGTCGGACAGGCGCTCGAAGCCGGCAAAGTGGTTCGCGTCGGTGCCAACCCGCCCACGACGATCTGCGACGCGCTGCAACCCGATGCGAGCGCACCGATCGTGCTGTCGGTGCTGCAGAGCCGCGCCGAGCCGGGAGTTGCCGTAACCGATGACGAAGTGCGCGCAGCGCAGCGCTTCGCTTTCGCGCAGCTCAACCTCGTGGTCGAACCCGGCGGCGCAGCGGCGCTGGCTGCAGCACTCGCGGGCAAGGTGCCGGTCGATGCTGACACGGTCATCATGGTGACCGGCGGCAATACCGATGCGGCGAGCTTTGCCGAAACGCTGCGCGGCTGAGCCGCAGCGCGATAGGTTGCATTTGACAATCCGGATGCGGACCACCACTCTCGCGCGCAAACGGGTCTGAGGGGAGAATAACTGATGCTAGCCCAGATGCTTGCACCCGCCGCGGTGCTTGTCGCATGGTCGATCGTGGTCGTGTTCTGGATGGCCTTCACCCGGCTGCCCGCGCTGGGCAAGGCCGGGGGCCTGGGCGAAGCCAAGCCCGGCGGGCGCGGACAGGATCTGGAAGGCGTATTGCCCGACCGGATCAACTGGAAGGCGCACAATTACGCGCATCTGATGGAGCAGCCGACGCTGTTCTACGCCGCCACCGTCATCATCGCGCTGATGGGCGCTGGCGCGGTGGATGTGGTCTTCGCGTGGATCTACGTCGCGCTGCGGATCGTCCATTCGATCTGGCAGGCCACCGTCAATGTGGTGAAGATCCGCTTCCTGCTGTTCATCGCCTCGACCGTGGCGCTGATCTATCTCGCCTATCGCGCGCTTGCGCTGACGCTGTTCCACGATCCCGCACTCGTTGCGGTCTGACGGAGACTTCCATGATTCAATCGCAAATCCTCCAGCCCGTCGTCGTGCTGCTGGCGTGGACCATGATCATGTGGCTGTGGATGTACGCCACCCGCATCCCGGCGATGTCCGAGGCGGGGATCGAACCCAACGACGCGCGGCGGACCAAAGCGCTGGATGAAACGCTGCCCGCAAACGTCCAGTGGAAAGCACACAATTACAACCATCTGCACGAAGCGCCGACGGTGTTCTACGCGGTTGCGCTGGTGCTGGCGATGATCGGCCTGGGCGACGGGATGAACGCGCTGATCGCGTGGATCTACGTCGGCCTGCGGATCATCCATTCGCTGGTGCAGGCGACCGCCAATGTCGTGATGGTGCGCTTCGTGCTCTACGCATTGTCGAGCGTGGCGCTGATCGCGCTGGTGTTCAACGCGGCGAGCGCGGTGTTCGCCGCCTGAGATACGGCATCAGGCGGCCCCGCCGCGGCGGGGCCGCCAACCGTTATTCGGCCGCTTCGGCTTCGTGCGCGTGGCCGTCGGCGTCGATCTCCAGACCCGCGATGAAGCGCTCGGCATCGAGCGCGGCCATGCAGCCCATCCCCGCGGCGGTGACCGCCTGGCGATAGACGTGGTCGGTGACATCGCCCGCGGCGAACACGCCGGGCACTTCGGTCTTGGGCGATCCAGCCTCGGTCAGCAGGTAGCCGCCCTCGTCCATCGGCAGCTTGCCCTTGAACAGTTCGGTCGCGGGCGCATGGCCGATCGCGACGAAGGCGCCATCGACTTCGAGCGTGCTGTCTTCGCCGGTAACCGTGTCGCGCAACTTGAGATGCCCCAGCGCGCCGGTCGGCCCGGCTTCGAAGCTTTCGACCGCCTTGTTCCAGATCACGCTGATCTTGGGATGGTTGAGCAGGCGTTCCTGCAGGATCTTCTCAGCGCGCAATTCGTCGCGGCGGTGGATCAGCGTGACATCGTCCGAATGGTTGGTGAGGTAGAGCGCTTCCTCGACCGCAGTGTTGCCGCCGCCGATCACCGCGACCTTCTTGCCGCGGTAAAAGAAGCCGTCGCAGGTGGCGCAGGCGCTGACGCCCTTGCCGCCCAGTTCCATCTCGCCCGGGACGCCCAACCACTTGGCCTGCGCGCCGGTGGCAATCACCAGCACGTCGGCGACATATTCGTCGCCGCTGTCGCCAGTCGCGGTAAAGGGCGAGCCGTTCGATACATCGACATCGACGATCGTATCCCACATCATCCGCGTGCCGACATGTTCGGCCTGCTTCTGCATCTGCTCCATCAGCCACGGGCCCTGGACGACATCGGCGAAGCCGGGATAGTTCTCGACATCGGTGGTGATGGTCAGTTGGCCGCCGGGCTGCAGCCCCTGCACCACGATCGGTTCCATCATCGCGCGCGCCGCATAGATGGCGGCCGAATAACCCGCGGGGCCCGAGCCGATGATGAGCATCTTGGTGCGATGGGTAGCCATGTCGTCAATTTCCGTCAGTCTGAAGGGGTGTTCGCGGCTATATGGGAAGCCGCAGCCGCAGAGTCACGCCACGAAGCGGGCGATCAGCGCCTCGCGCAGCGCGTCATCCACACCTATCGCGGCTTCGAGATAGGTGTCGAAGCTGCCGTGGCGCTCGGTCGCGATCTCAAGATAGCGATCGAGATATTCCTCGCGCACGCCGAGCAGGTCCTTCGCCGCGCCCTCGTCGAGCTTGCGGCCCAGCCGCGCCTCGATCCCGGGCAGCGATTGCCGCGCGAGGACATCGAAGGTCGGGCTGTCGTTGGTGCGCAGGAATTCGCGGCGCTGGTCTTCCTCGGCCACGCCGAGGATGTGCAGCAGCATGGTCGCCGCCACGCCGGTGCGGTCCTTGCCGGCATAGCAATGGACGAGGCTGGCACCCTCGCGCTGTGCAAGGATGGTGAGATAGCGGCCGAACATGTCGATCATCGCCGGGTTGTCGGGCATGCGCGTGTACACCGCGAGCATGCGTTCGCGCGCGAAATCGGCGGCGCTGGTGTCGGGGCCGATATCCATGTGCGGCGGGCTGGAAGTGGTCTCGCCTTCGTAGAAAAGCACCTGCCCGTCGAACCCCTCGACTCGGCGGCAGGGATTGGCCGCGCGCTCGCTTTCGCCGCGCAGGTCGATGACCGTGTGGATGCCCAGCGGGGCAATCGCGGCGAGATCGTCGTCGGTCGCCTCGACATGGTGGCCCGAGCGGAACAGCAGACCGGTGCGCACCTGGCCGCCGTCACGCGTGCGCCAGCCGCCGTAATCGCGGAAATTGTGGATGCCCCGGGTTTTCAGAAAAGGTTCGCGAATCATGCGCGCGACGGTGGCAGCGCGGCAGGACATGCGCAATCGCAGCGATCGGCGCCGCGCTCAGGCCTCGCTCAGATCGCGCAGGAAATTGGCGGTCCAGTCCTGCACATTGTCGTCGCGCACGGTGGCGATCAGCTTCTGGTAGCGCGCCTTGCGTTCTTCCAGCGTCATGTCGAGCGCGGTCTGGATCGCATGCGCGATATCGTCGGGGCTGTGCGGATTGACCAGCACCGCATCGGGCATCTGCGCCGCCGCGCCGGCGAAGCGCGAGAGGATCAGCACGCCGGGATCCTCGGGGTCCTGCGCCGCGATATATTCCTTTGCGACGAGGTTCATCCCGTCGCGCAAGGGAGTGACCAGCCCGATCTTGGCGGCGCGGAAGAAGCCGAACAGTTCCTCATGGCTGTAGCCGCGATTGACGTAGCGGATCGGGACCATGTCGACCTCGCTGCGCGCGCCGTTGATCCGGCCGCATTTCTGTTCGAGCTCGGCGCGGATCGCCTGGTAGCTGTCGACATCCTAGCGGCTGGGCGGCGCGATCTGGATGAAGACCAGGTCCTGCACCCGTTCGGGATGCTTGTCGAAGAAGCGCCCGATTCCGTCGATGCGCTCGGGAATGCCCTTCGAATAGTCGAGCCGGTCGACCCCGATCATGGCGGTGCGTCGGCGCGACGAGCTGAGCAGCCGTTGCTGCGCCTGCCGCGCTTCGCCGGCACTGCCCAGCTGCGAGAAGTGGTCCCAGTCGATCCCGATCGGATAGGCGCGCGCGATCGTGGTGCGCCCCTCGAAACTGACGGTGCCCTTCGCGCCGTCGACTTCGGCGCCCAGCTCGTGCTCGCAGTAATGCAGGAAGCTCTCGAGCCATTCCTGCGTCTGGAAACCGACCACGTCGTAATAGAGCAGCGTGCGCACGAGTCGCTCGTGATAGGGCAGCGAGACGAACAGCCGCGTCGGTGGCCAGGGAATGTGCAGGAAGAAACCGATGCGGTTCTTGAGCCCGCGCGAGCGCAGCCGCTCGCCCAGCGGGATGAGGTGGTAATCGTGGACCCAGACGGCATCCTCGGGTTCGATCAGCGGCGTGACCTGGTCGGCAAAGCGTTCGTTGACGCGTTCGTAGCCCTTGCCCGTCTCGCGTTCGTATTGCGCGAGGTCGAGCCGGTAATGGAACAGCGGCCACAGCGTCGAATTGGCATAGCCGTTGTAATATTCGTCGATATCGCGCTGCGACAGATCGATCGTCGCGGTGGTCACGCCGTCAGTGGTCTGCGTGTCGATATGCCCAGTGCGCCCGCTTTCGCTTTCCTGCCCCGACCAGCCGAACCACAGCCCCTTGCGATCGCTGAGCGCCGCATGCAGCGCGCCGGCAAGGCCGCCCTGCGCGCCCGCTGCGCCGCGCGCCTTGGGCACTGCAACGCGGTTGGAGATGACGACGAGTCGGGGTTGATCGGTCAGCGTACTTCGCTCCACGGTTTGCTCAGCAGGCCGGCACAGTTGATGATACCGACCAGTGAATAGGTTTGCGGGAAATTGCCCCACAATTCATCGGTCTCGTAGTCGAGATCCTCGCTCAGCATGCCCGATGCGGTGGTGTGGCTGAGCATGGCCTCGAACATCTCGCGCGCCTCCTCGCGGCGGTCGACCAGCGCAAGCGCCTCGATCAGCCAGAAGGTGCAGACGTTGAACGCGGTTTCGGGTGCACCGAAGTCGTCCTCTGCAGCGTAGCGCAGCATGTGATCGCCGCGCCGCAGATCGCGCTCGACCGCGGCGAAGGTCTTGAGGAAGCGTTCGTCGTCGGGCGTAAGATAGCGCAATTCGACCAGTTGCAACAGGCTGGCGTCGAGATAGTCGCTTTCGAAGCTGGCGCCGTAATGCTCGCCCTCCTCGCTCCACGCATTCTCGTCGATCTTGGCGCGGATCGCGTCGGCGCGCTGTTTCCAGTGGACCACGCGGTCGCCCTTGCCCAGCGTCGCGGCGACATTGGCCAGCCGGTCGCAGGCGGCCCAGCACATCACCGCCGAATAGGTGTGCACTTCCTGCCGGGTGCGGAACTCCCACAGCCCGGCATCGGGCTGGTCGTGCTTGGCCCAGGCCGCTTCGCCGACTTCTTCCAGATGTTCGAAATCGCGTTCGTCCGCCATGCGCAGCAGTCGCGTGTCGAAAAACGCCTGCGCGGTCGGCATGACGATCTGGCCGTAGCAATCGTGCTGCACCTGCTTGTAGGCGGCATTGCCCACGCGCACCGGGCCCATGCCGCGATAACCGGCAAGATGCTCGGCCTCGAATTCGTGAAGCTCGTCCGCGCCCATCACCGAATAGAGCGGCTGGATCTGCCCACCGCGCGCCTGGTCGACGATGTTGCGCAGATAGGCGAGATATTTCTCGAGCACGTCGAGCGCGCCGAGCCGGTTGAGCGCCTGGACGGTATAATAGCTGTCGCGGATCCAGCAGTAGCGATAGTCCCAGTTGCGCTGGCTGTTGGCAGCCTCGGGGATCGAGGTGGTCAGCGCGGCGACGATGGCGCCGGTTTCCTCGTGCTGGCACAGCTTGAGCGCGATCGCGGCGCGGATCACCTCTTCCTGCCATTCGAGCGGGATATGCAGCCCGCGCACCCAGTGCTGCCAGTAGCGCGCGGTCATCGCCTCCATCCGCCGCACTTCGCTGCGGATATTGCCATCGAAGGGCTCGTCGGGGCCAAGGAAGAAATGCTGGTCGCTTTCGACCCGGTAGCTGCGCCCCTCGAGGACGTAACCCACCGGCGCATCGGTCGACAGGCGCAGCGCCTGCGGGCCGATCATGTAGCGGATGTGATTGGTGCCGTTGGTCGTTTCGGCAAGCGAGGCGCCGTAGCCGTTCATCGGCGCGAGGACGATCCGCAGCCGCGGCGCGCCAGCCACGGGGCGCACGATGCGGGCGTAGGCCACCGGGCGGTACATCCGGCCCGAACGTTCGAAGCGCGGCGCGAAATCGTGGATCTCGACCGCGCTGCCATCGTCGGCCTCGAGCCGGGTGACCAGGATCGCGGTGTTGCGTTCGTACCGCTGGCTGCTGCGCGCCTGCCCTTCCAGCTCGAACCGCCAGATGCCGTGATCGCGCGCGTTGTCGTTGAGCAACGAACAGAAGACCGGATCGCCGTCGACGCGCGGGACACAGCCCCAGACGAAGGCCCCCTCGCTATCGACCAGCGTGCTGACCTGGCAGTTGCCGATCGGGGAGAGCTCAAGGTCCGACTGCATCATATCTCCAACCAATGGTGCACTGCAGCAACGCTGTCGAGTCCGTATCGTGCCTGCCGGCTCGGACGTTCGCCCACGGCGATCCCGAAACCGCCATGTTCGCCCGCGCCGGCAAACCCGTCTTCGTCGGTCACATCGTCGCCGATGAATACCGGGACGGCGCCCGCGAAAGGCGCGACTTCCATGAAGGCCGACACAGCCGCCGCCTTGGTCGCACCGGGGCGCACCAGTTCGGCCACGCCCTTGCCGCTGGTGACGCACAATTCGCGCGAGGCGGCGAATTCCTCTGCGAAGGCCAGGGTCGCCTCGCGCTTTTCGGGTGCGCCGCGGAAATGCAGCGCGCCGCCATGCGTCTTGGTTTCGTAGAACAGGCCATGCGCTTCGGCGAAGGCGCGCAATTCGTCCACCGAGGCTTCGGACAAGCCGCGTGGCTCGTCACCGAGACGCGTGCCATCGGCGAGGAAGCGCGAGGCGCCATGCGACCCGGCCCGGCAGATCGCCGGTTCGCCCAGGTGCCCGGTCAGATCGTCGAGCGCGCGCCCGCTGACCAGCGCCAGCCGGCCTTCAAGGCGGTCGCGCAGCGCGTGCAGCCGGTCCAGCAGCCCCTCGGGCACGTGGATGTCGCCCGGGCGCGGCGCGATCTCCACCAGCGTGCCATCGAAATCGAGGAACAGTGCAGCGGGGCCGCGGTCAAGCAGCTGCGCCAGCGGCGGCGGGGGCGGAAGCGTTGTCGAGCCGTCCATCGCGCGCTGCCCTAGCGTTTCGGCGCGCGTGGTCCAACGGGGGAATTCACGAAATCGTATCCTCGGCCCGGGGCACGAGGATCAGCGTGTTGTCCTCCACCCGCCACGAACCGAGCCGCGCGAGCACATTCATCCCGATGACGTTGAAATCGCCGAAGCTTTCCGCGATCGCCGCATCGGTCCCGCTGGCGCTGACATTGCCGAAGGTCAGGCTGTCGATCGTCGCGACATGCGCCTGCACCGTGCCATTGGCAGTGCCCAGCATGATCGGGATACCGCCGCGGCGCGGCTCGAGCCCGGCGCGCTCGGCCAGCGGCGCGGAAATCGCGGTCAGCGTGGCGCCGGTATCGATCATGAAATTGCCCGGCACGCCGTTGACCTCGGCGCGGACCCAGAAATGCCCGTCGGCTGATAGCGGGATCTGCGTTTCGCCGCCCTCCACCACCTGTTCGGGCAGGCCGATCTGCGGCACCGCGACATCGAAGCGCGGGTCGAACCGCGACAGCTGCAGCACCACCGTCAACAGGATCGCGCCCAGCGCCACCGAGCTGGCCAGCCGCAGCACCCGGCCAAGCGCCGAGCGCTTGGCGATGATCGCGCCGATCCAGCCGAGCACCATGGCCGCGACGGCGGCGATAAGCAGTTCCGAACGCGGGATTGCGCGCAGCGTGTCAGCGGCGGCGCTGAAGACGGGTTCGAGTTCCATACGGCACATATAGGAACGCGCCGGTGTCGCGTCCATGAACTCGGCGCGTCAGGGCGCCTCGCGCTGGTCGGTCGCCCGGGCGAGGATCACCGAGAAGCGGTCCTGCTCATCGGTCCAGCGTTCGAGCGGGGTCCAGCCACCGGCGAGCAACAGCAGGCTGGCGGTACGCGGGGTGAACTTGTGGCTGTTCTCGGTGTGGATGGTGTCCCCCTCCTCCATCGCGAAGCGCTGGCCCGAGACCTCGAAAGCGACGTCCCGCGTGGCAACGAGATGCATCTCGATGCGCGCCAGATCGTCGTTCCAGCGCGCTTCGTGGGCAAAGGCATCGGCGGGCATGGTTCCGCCGAGTTCACGGTTGATCCGGGTGACGAGGTTCAGGTTGAACGCCGCGGTGACGCCGGCGGCATCGTCATAGGCGGCTTCGAGGACGGCGCGGTCCTTGATCAGGTCCATGCCAATCAGCAGCAGCGGGCTGGCGCCTTCGTCCGCGCCCAATGTCGCGCGCATCGACCGCAGCAGGTCGACTGCCGTGCGCGGGACCATGTTGCCGATCGTCGACCCGGGAAAGAAGCCGAGCTTGCCCAGCGTATCCACTTCGCCGGGCAGGGTCACGCGGCGCATGAAGTCGGCCTCGACCGGGTGGACCGGCAGGCCTGGGAACTTGGCCCCCAGCGCGGCCGCGCTTTCGCGCAGGAAATCGCCCGAAATGTCGAGCGGGACGTAAGCGGCGGGATCGATCGCCTCGAGCAGCAACGGCGTCTTGACCGAGCTGCCCGAACCGAATTCGACCACCGCGCGTCCGGGCCCGATCAGCTCGGCAAACTCTGCCCCGCGCGCGCCGAGGATTTCGGTTTCGGAGCGGGTGGGATAATATTCTTCTACCTGCGTGATCTTCTCAAACAGGCGCGAGCCTTCCGCGTCGTAGAACCAGCGCGCGGGGATCGCCTTGGGATCATGGCGCAGCCCGGCCAGCACATCCTCGCGAAACGCCCGGTCGACGCCGTCCTCGTCGCGGTCGACGAGCGCGATCCCCTTGTCGGTAGCCATCAGATGTCCTTTGCCAGCCGCAGTCCGGTGAACTGCCAGCGCTGATGCGGGTAGAAGAAATTGCGGTAGCTGGCACGCGAATGGCCGCGCGCCGTGGCGCAGCTGGCGCCCTTGAGCACGAATTGCCCGCTCATGAACTTACCGTTGTATTCGCCCACGGCGCCTGCAGCCGGCTTGAAGCGCGGATAGGGCAGATAGGCCGAGCGGGTGAACTGCCAGCAATCGCCGAACAGGCCTTCGCTGCCGCGGGGCAGCGGCGGCGCGGCGTCGTCGAGCTGGTTGCCGCCGCACGGATCGTGCGCCTGCGCCTGCCCTTCCTGCCCGCGCGCGATCGCTTCCCATTCGAATTCGGTGGGCAGCCGCTGGCCCGCCCAACTGGCGAAGGCATCGGCCTCGAAATAGGAGATATGCGTGACCGGTGCATCAGGGTCGCGCAGCTGCCAGCCGGAATGGGTGAAATGCTCGCCTTCGCGCCAGTAGAGCGGCGCCCCGACGGCGTGATCGCGCACCCAGGCCCAGCCGTCGGACAGCCACAGGCTGGCGGTGTCGTAGCCGTCATCGGCGATGAAGGCATCCCATTCGCCGTTGGTCACCAGCCGCGACGACAGCGCGAAGGGTTCGAGCAGAACGCGGTGCGCGGGGCCTTCGTTGTCGAAGGAAAACCCGTCCGCCTGGTGGCCGATGCGCGCGATCCCGCCGGGATGTTCGTGCCACTCCTGCGGCTGCGCTTGGGCAGCGGCTGCGGGTGCGTCCCACATCGCGGCGCCCAGCGGGTTCTGGAACAGGCCGTGCTTGATATAGGTGAGCAGCAGTTCCTGGTGTTGCTGTTCGTGGCTGAGGCCCAGCTCGATCGAGAAGCTACGGTCTCGACGGGCAGACTTGGATTATGATAATGATGATGACGATATTCACGCAACGAAAGCATCATCATCAGCAGCATTTTCTGGAGATGGGACCTCAGTATTGACAATTACAAGCAAAGCAGCAGTATTTTCAGAAGACGGGGCCCTAGTATAGGATACCAATGAGTTTGCACTCATCGCATCTGGCGATACAAAGACCATTGCAGAGTCA
>PVBE010383113.1_pt1 | contig 29304 bp, 42 predicted proteins | sample 1631181 | NCBI WGS metagenome assembly PVBE01 (sample SAMN08397723, study PRJNA350692) | Marine metagenome, whole genome shotgun sequencing project. | isolation source: water | place: Pacific Ocean | collected 2012-04
AACGATTACTGCCTATTTCTCCAGGAAAGACCCTGCCGAACACAGGAAGAGAAAGGAACTTGATGATGCTGCCGAGCTCAAAGCCAGCAACCTTGTTCGTGGTAGGCGCAAGCCCAGGAAAGTTGTCGAGGTTTTAACAAAGGAAGAAAAGGCAGAGATAGCGGCAGAGCCTTGGGTTCCTGGCGCAGACATTAAAAAGGGGGAAGCTTTAGCAGAAAAGGTAGCAGCAGAGAAGAAGGCAGCAGCCTTGGCAGCAAAGGAAAAGGCAGAGGTAACAGACGAACCCGTAGGGGGACCAGTAGAGGGAGAGCCTCCAGTAAAAGAGAAGCCACCGACCAGAAGAAAAGGAACTGGGAGGAGGCAGCCAACCGCAGGGAAGCGACCAAGGGGAGCGGTTACATCGAAGGTGAGCGTTAAAGATAAAGGCGAGGGGGTAACCAGCGACCTGGCCGCGGCGGATGCCTTAATGGCAAAGAGTAGGCAGCATTTTAAAGATTCAGGTAAAGCTTCTAAGGATTTAATAAACAGGTCAGGAACCAAAATGATCACGACCGGGGCCGAGATTATTAACTGGGACAAGGTTCGTGACATGGTTACGGAATTTGCCAAGGGGTTGATAGCAAGGTTTCAGGCAGAATTAATTTATTACAGGAATGGTAAAACAAAAAAGGGAGACATTAGGAAGTCTATTAAAATGGACTTTGAATCAGAAACCGAGCTTCATCTTCAAAGTTATGTCGACGCGTATGACCTAACCCCGGAACAGGTTTCAGCCATAAGGCAGGGGCTTTATGAGTATTTTAATAAGGCGATGTTTCTTGTTGGGGGCAAGGACAACTTAATTAATGCTTCAGGTTCGAAAAACCTTAACAACCACGATCCCGATTTAGCTGAGACCAAGTTTGGTCGGACAACTGAAACTGGTCTAGCTAAGGTTGGGGAAGCTACCCAGGTTCTGCCTGTTACCGACAGGAAGCGAAGAGAGGAAAACCTCAGAAAGCTTGTTGAAGGCGCAATAGATCATATAAAGAAAAATGTTTACCAGTTTCCTTATTCACCTGAAGAGCTGGCACACCTTGGACTAGGCAAGCTTTACCCATTGGTTAACGAGAACCTGCTTAAGAGGCAGAAGGAAACGGCATATATTGTAGACAGGAATAAGTTAATGTCAGCTGGTTCTGGTGAAATACAGCAGATGCTGACAAACGGGAAGAACGAAGTTGAGGCTGTTGTTACATTTAGTGTTTACAGCGGCAAGCCAACCATAAAGATTCAAGCCCAGGATAACAACGGGGACCTTCACCCCGCATACCAGCTTAAGGACGAGGTTCTTAAAGGGTTCCTAACCATTAACGAAAAGGCTGGTGTTCTTTCCACCGCGGGCACAAAGGAGCCGAACGGGCTTTTACAAAAAGGGCAGAACCAGAACAAGAAAGAGGTGAAGGCTTTCGCCTTTCTCCCTGAGTCCGTTATATGGGCGGAAGGAAGAAAATTTAACAGCGCCAACTGGAAGGCGCTTGGAAAGAAGGGGGCATATAGGTTTGTTAAAGACAGGCCTTTTGTTGAGCTGTCGCTGGAAGAGCTTAAGAAGCAGCTTTCATCAGAGCTGAAATACAGTGGGCACGTTGAACTTGCGCGCCATCCTGGGCTGGTTGACAGGTCAAAGGGTGATGGCGCTTTTGACCTGTCAATAAACCACACCTTCATTGGTGGGTTGATTGATTTTGCCAGAAGCAAAATCCCGCCAGACCCGGATGTTGAAAGGCGGCAGGTTGCCTCAATGACTGTCGAGGAGATTTCCAGAGAAATTCCTTCAGCACTAAGGTTGATAGCTGGCATGGTAAGTGGCGATTATGAGACAGCCCTGGCCAGAGCAGAGAATATTATCTATTCCAAAATGGTGGTTGATAAAGGAAGGACTAAGGATGGAGCAATGATCACGGAGGAAGTGGACCGTGAATACCAGAGGGATTCAGAATTTAAAAGTATCGTAGAGGAGGGTATGACACTTAAAGGGGCCGCGCTTCCCGGGCTTAATAATGTTTACGACAGGTTTAATTATTACATCAAGAGGTTGGAGGCAAGAAACAATGTTGTATACAATGTGCAGAACAAGCGTTTTGAATTTAACGCCAGGGAGGCCTTGCTACGCATAGAACAGGGGACACTAAAGGAACAGGCTGACCTTAGGAAGGGGAAAGTTGGAGGGGAAATTTACAGGTCATTCATAACCCCGGACAAAACAAAGGAGTTTGTTGATAAGGCAAACCGCCTCGTGAGTTTACATGAGGAATCTTCCGATTACGGTGATGCCGAGGTGGATGTTTTAAACCACGCATACGTAATTTACGGGAACGACATCAACAGGGAATCCGAGAAGTATGTTAAGGAGGTTCCAGAGGAGAGGTTAGAGACATTTGTCCGCAAGCCAGATGATCCCGGTGATTCTGGAATGCCCCAGACTGAAGAACAGAGGCTTGAAATCCTTAAGAACTTTGTAAACCCGACACCGCCAAGAGAAAGCGACAGGTTAGCAATAACACAGCAGGACACAACAGAACAGAAGGCTGCCAAGACAAGCCTTGGAAGAGCCCGGGCTGCCTACACTAAACTTTCAAAGAATCCAGAGGCGGATGTGGTTGAAACTGAAGATGCCATTGCCCAGGTCATTATGGCTGACTTCGCTGTAACTGAGCTGCTTAAAAGCGAGAAGCCTGATACCAGTCTGGTTGATGTAAATGAAAAATATAAGGAAAGGATAAAGCTGGCCGTAGAAGGAAAGCTGACGGAAATGGGAGCTGACTCGAAGGCGAGCGATTCCAGGGAAGACAAGTTCCGTGCACTGCAAGAGTTCTTTATGGTGTTAAACAACCTGTTTACTACCAGGGACAACAAGCCAGATGTCTTGGTTAAAAAGGTAGCCAAGGAGGAGTGGACCAAACAGCAACAACTAGAGGTGGAGCATTATAACAGTGCTCGTGACTCGATCAAGGAGATTGGTGGTTTGTTTGGACTTGCCAATTCAAGGATGCCAGACGAAATCCAATACTGGATTAACAGTATTTACCCCCCTCTTGGAGACAAGGAAAAGGATCAGATATGGTTGACCCTGCTCCAGAGGTTGAATAACCCAGACACAGGGAAAAAACTTTTTTCAACGGCAAATGCTGAAGACCTGTATAGGGAGGTTGACGAAAAAACAGGGAAGGTTTTGAAAGAGGGCAACCTCGATGAACTAAACCTCCTGAGGTCTGCACAGCCAAGGGGGACAAAGGGGCTGTCGCCGTATGGAATTATAAAGCATGTTTTAAAATTCGGCACAAAGAACAGGTTCAACTCGGCAAGGCAGTTCATGCAGGATCAGTTTACAGAACTTGTCAGGACTCGTGGGCTGGGCTCAAAGACGGAGCCTCTTCAACTTTTCACATACATGCTGAAGCTTTCTGCCGAGTTTAACGAACAGTATATAACAAGTGAAATAGGCAATGAAAAAGACAGGATAGAAGACGGGGACATAAGGGACCCGGAGACTGGGAAGCTTGCAAAGGTTGAGCCAGAAGGTCTTCACCTTAACCATGAAATGGAAACCCCCGAAGGGGATTATCAATTCAATGCCGTTACGCTCTGGCTTAAACTTAAGGCTATTCTAGAGGCCAGCGGTAATGTGGATAAATTCCTGTTGAATGAGGCTTGGCAGAATGACATAAGGATTACAAAGACATATCTAAACAGAATAAACAATGACGCAAGAGAGGCCCTTGCAAAAAGGCTGAAGCTTGCTGAAGAATTTGAGATAAGGAAAAAGGTTACAAACAAGGATGACCCCGAATTCGGGTTGTATAGACCGGTAGGCGGCGGGTTGAAACCAAGGGAAAACTCAGCCGAGTTTCGCAGCAACGCAGGGAAAGAGTTGTATAAGAATAAGCTGGACTCATACAAGAAACAGATCAAGGCGTTTAAGGATGGCGAGTCGGTTAAGAGGCAGGTTCGGAGAAAGCTTATAGCAACTCTGATTACTGATACGGTTGATTTGTTTTCCACATACGCTGATGTTCCTAAGAAATATATCACTGACATTTCTAAGATATCAATTAAGAAGGTTATTGATGGTGGTTCTCATGCCTTGGATCAGGTTATAGAGAATTCTGACGGCGCTTATGGAGCTAGCGGCCGTGGTCGGTTGCTAAAGGTGGGCTCCATGAACAGTCTGACAGAATTGATAGATGGCAATAGCCCCGATACTATCAGGTTAACCATCCCCAGGGATTTTCTTGGTACCGTTTCACACCATGACAGGGTTTCGCAAATTTCCAGGCAAAGCCACATGTTTGGCCAGCTTCCGTCCACAACGGTTACAACTGACAGGGGGCCAACCCCGAGCAAGCATCGACAAGCGCAGAAGCATAAGATGTTTGCGAGTGGTGAAGCGCCCTCGTTTCTGGATGCCTCATCGCTTATTCCTGTTGCAAGGGCGGAAGGGGCAAAGGGTATAAGGGATTTAATAGAGGACTATAGGGGGATCATGCCAGATGAAATGGTTGCTGAAGCATACGCACTTCTGGATGCAATACCTGAAAAATATTTTGAGGGGATGGAGTTGGAGTTTGTTTTTGATAGGGACTCTGACCAAATGAAAATGGTTGGTTCATTTGATGAGGCCCTTAACATGGCACAAGTGAACATCCACGCGGCATCGTTCCAAAAGTTTGACGGAAAGATTGATACTATTGACAGGATATCTCACGAACTTTCACATGGTCTATTCCAATTCCTTCCGCAGGAATACAAGAACAAGATAAGGGAGATCAGGGTGAAGGCTCTTTCTGGTTTAGCTCTTGGTCGTGGCAGCACTGCTGAACAGGAGCTTGCCGAGGCTGTTCTGGACGCAAAGGACATGGATGGGAACCAACTGGATGCCGATCTTAGTTCCCAGGATTATGTAGACGTAAGAAATAAATTGTTTCCTGGCATTAAGAGGCTGCCTGAGGCGTACAGGTCTGCGTTTGACAGTGTGTATCCATATGTAAACGATTCCGAATTCTTTGCCCACCTGATGGCTTCGAAGGGGGAGTTACTTAACATGGCAAGTGTTGCTGCTGATGACAGGTCAGCTATGAAGAAGGCGTGGGATTGGGCAATTGATTTGTTAAACAGGTTCCTTAAGAAGATGTTCGATAGGGGTCAGGTAACCGAATCACTTCATGATGAAATTTTAAGGAGGTTCAAGGAGGGAGACTTCAAGCTTGATACAAGAGCCAGGATTGTTAAGCCAAGGAAGCTTGCCAAGTTTGAGTTTGTTAAGGATGTGGAGAGGGGGATGGGTGTGGAGTATCTTGAAGGCAGAAACGTCGAGGCTGGAAACCTGGTTGTCATGGAGGCTGGCGCCCCGTCCCAACTGCTTGGCAGATTAATCAATGAAGCTTTGCTGGAGCTTTCCCAGGAAGAAAGGTATTCGAACGTCCTGCTGGATAAGGATGGTAAACTTAACCCTCAGAAGAGGATCGCACTAATGACCCAGTTCAAGAGGGTTTCCGAAATAAACAGCTTCCTTGAAAAGCATGAGTCTGTTTTGAGTGGCCACCTTGTATCGCCAGAGGAATATATAGAGTTAAGCAAGCAGAGGGAGGCGATGCCACCGAATCTCCGCAAGGAAACGGAGGGTGTCTGGCATCAGGTATCAAGGAACATGGGCCTTGGTATGCGCCATTTTGTTGAAGGCTACCAGAAACTCAAGAAGAAGAGGGAAAAGCTTGAGGGCAGCAGGAGCATGAAGTCGATATCAGACCTCATTGAGGTAGCTTCAAGAAGCTATTTCAGTGCCAAGGATGCGAGAGAGTCAGCCGCTGAAGTGAAGTCGCGAATAGCTGAACTGTTCCGCGCCTCAAAGGATGACGCCAAGCACGTTGAGGTGTCAGAGTTCCTTGTTGAGATGGGTTTCAGTTTGAGTGAGTTGGATAACCAGCTTAACAGGAACACGCTCGACAGGCTTCCAGTTCATATTGAAAAGGTTTATGAAGTTCTAAACGCTGACCCGAGGGGTCGCGCCCTACTTTTTTCAGGGAAGAAACTCGTCATGGATGAGACAGGGTTTGATGCAACCAATAAGGTTCCCAAGCCAACACACATAAGTCATATCGGCTCAGACCTGAAGAATAAAGTTACTGATGGTGAGCTTACCCCGGAAGAGGCGTTGGTAAAGGCGGTTGAAAGATGGGAGCTGGCTGAAGAAAAGAAACCCTACAACTTTGAATCGCTCGATGATGTAGCCTATTCAAGACTGGACGCTGCTGGAATGAAGCTTGTCAAGGGTTCATGGAAAGACATGAAGACCCTTTACGGGAAGATTCTTAAAGAGGGGATTTATCAGGATGTGGTTCCTGACTACAGGCCAGAGAGGAATAAAATCAAAGAGGATTTCGAAGAGGCTGAGAGAATAAACTCTGAGAACAAGGCTAAGGGGAAGATCACAGCAAGCCAGCACAAAGCCAGGCTTAAGGCTATTAAGAAAGATAAACGTGAGAGACTAGCCGTCATAAAGAAACAGGAGGATTTATTAAAACGACCCTTGGGGGAGATGGGTTTTGGTTCGCAAATGAGCCCAATGGATGGTGTTGCATGTTGGCAGTTGTATAACCTGCATGAAATAAGCAGGCAGCAGGAGGGTATAGCAGATGAAATAAACATGGACGCCCTCAGGGATTTCGATGGATACAGGGGGGATTTGTTAAGACAGGTTGTAGCAGGAGAGATCACTGGAGAACAGGCGTTGAAAAGATTGCAGGCCGACCTTGCTGGCAAGGTTAAGAAGCACACCCTTTCTGCCAGGATGTTCATGGCTAGTCAGAACAAAATAAGGACAAAGGCAAAGGTTCTTTCTGACATTGATTTAAGCATTGAGGTCTTGGGCAAGGTGATGGGCCACAAAGATTTCAAGGCTGCCAGGGATTTGGCTGACGAGGTAACCAAGATGCGCCCTGATGCTGAAGTAAGATATTCTGGAACAAAGATTATTCTTCCCAACCCTGACGGCACGACAAAGGATGTTACTGTAAGGACAGAAACCAAGCAGGGCCTCGTCGATCAAATGAAGGAGATTGATGAGTATCTTACAGACCTCGATGCCTGGATGCTTAAGGAGGGGACGGATCACGAGCTTTATACTTTCTGGAAGGAGATGAAGGAACATGTAACTGCCCTTCTCACCAGCAACACTATGCGCAGCGGGTTTGTGAACGAGAAGTTCGGTTCGTTTGGTGTTGAAGCTCTTATAAGAAAGATCACCAAGACAGGCCTGGCTCCTTGGGAAAACTTCCTGGCTAACATTGGAACATTCGGAGCCAAGCTGGCCAAGAAGAATCTGTATAACCTTGTTGAAGCTTCGGAGACTGCTGAAAAGTGGATGGCAGAGCACGGGCAACAAATAACAAAGAGATTGTTTGCCGCAGCCAAATCTCATGGACTTACCGTCGGTCAGGAAGCTCCGTTTGCCGTGAAGGAGTGGTACGACAAGGTTGGCAGGAGATACAAAGCTTTAGCCAATAAACCGGGGAGGCTCCTGAAGGTTGGTGATTTAATTAACAGACATCTGGATGTCCCAACAATAACAAAGGAAGACCAGGAACTTCTCAAGTATGAATCCGAGAGTATTAATAAGCTTTACGAAATTAACTTGAAGGAAACGAGAGGGCCTGCTGCACAGGCAAGGAAGGTGGAGGATGTAACCAGACGAGGCCAGACAGTTTTCAGGGACCCCTTGAAGGTTACCCCCCATACACTTCCTAAAACAGTGTCTGATGTTGGCTATACAATTGCAGGGAAACTACGTGCCTTGGTTGACCCATTGATCCCGTTCTTTAAAAGATTTGATGAGAGCGGCATTAGCGAGAGGCAGGCAAGGATTGCCAAGTTGGGTCTGTTACGGGAGCCAGTGGGTGCTGGGCAGGATGCCGGGAAATCTATAGAGGATTTAATAGGTGAGCGGTTTGATACAATGGTCTATGCCTTTCTTGATGACAGGTCTGGTAAAATAACTGGACCCGGGAATCCGTACTTCAAGATTGAAACGGTTTACAGCGATGCCAGGGACTTGGTTGATTCAGGTGACATAACAGACATGAACGAGCTGGCTGCATTCTTTGCATCCAGGTCTGTTGACATGAACTCACTGGACCCCAAGTCTGAAACGGATTACACGTTGACCAAGGACGAGGCTCTTTATGAATTGTTAAGGGAGATAAGCAAACAGGCTGTGTCATTCGACACCAAGATTGTTAACAGGAAGGGGGATGAGAAGGGCATAAGGGTTACTGTGGATTTATGGCGATCAAAGAACAGCTTTACATTCGGAAGACAGGAGGCTGTAGCAAACTGGTATTATTACGATCATGGAATCAATGACACACCAGCCCTTAAGAGCCTGACAACCACTTCCTACACCCAACAGTTGGATGAGTTTTCCCATTCGTTAGACGTTTTGGAAGCTGAAGTTGAAAACGCAAGCCAGGAGAAGCGTGCGTTAGAGGGAACCAGGGGGGAAACAAGGGCAGCCAGAAACAAATGGAACAAGGACAAACTGGACGGGAAGAATTTCATCAGGTATGAGCAGATAGAACAACAAAAGGCTGACCTCCAAATAATGAGGGAAATGTTGCGGGAAGTTAAGGACAGGGAAAACAGGTATGACATAATAGCGAACTCACAAAAACTAAGGCTTGCCCTTGGTGATGCGGTTGGTGCCACACTTCTTGGTACAGTCACGGCGGTTAAGAACATGATAGGAACGCCGCTTAGAACAAGCATGAGGCTTCAGGCAATCTTCGGCATGACGCCAAGGATTCATGTGATGGGCGCCATCAACCTCCTAAAGGCAATGATAAGTGGGACAGCAACACTTACAGCTGGCATACTAAAAGGCAGCGCTGCTGCGGTTACCTCTGGTGGGTTCTTTAACAAAAGGTTTGCCGCATTCCTTGACAAAGCCTTGAATGAAGTTTGGGCAAAGGAACTTGGCATAGGGCAGTTCAAGATCAATAAAACTTTCGCAACACTTGATCACGCTGGTTATGGAATCAGGCGTGATATTGGTGGTGCAGCTGACAACTACTGGAAATCACTTGAAACCAGGGGGAGGATTGATCAGAGGGATGAGCTGACAGCAAGAAGCAAGGTGGGACACATGGTTATGAAGGCGTGGAATGCCGCCGCCTTTTATGGGATTGACACGTTTGGGCACGCCTTCCCTCGTGTCTTCGACATGATAGGAAACAACGCTTCATTCAGTCAGGCCGGGTTTGTGGCTAACTCTTTAGAGATGAGGTTGAAGACGTTGCACATGATTAACAACAGCCTCAACCCAGAAGACAGGATTGATTTCAGCACCATGAAGGGGGCACTCTCACCAACGCAGGTGTTTGGTGATGGTTTCCTTTTTTCTCCCAGCCCAGCAAAGCTTAAACTGCTTGAGGATTTGTTCCTTCAATCAGGTTTGGATTTCCACGATGAGGCGACGAAGTTCCTGGCAAGACTGGATGGGGACAGGAACGCAACCTTCCTTGATTCGGAACAGCTTTCCAAGATTGGGATATCACTCTTCCAGGAGAATGCCAGCACGATTGCAAGCAGGTCTCTTGAGTTGAAGAACAACCCAGACAAGTCAGCTATCTGGTCTATAATGGGGTGGGCAACATCAGCATTCCACAATACAAACACCTGGGCGTCCAAGGCTGGTTCGGGAAGAAACGGGTTTTACCTTGATAACCCAAAGGCCCATCAGCTTTTGGTTCTTGCAGGGTTCCTTACCATTGGAGCTGGTGTTGGTGTTGGTCAGGAAGAATTCCTGAGGTGGTTGCGGAAGTTCCTCCACGGCGAGTTAAGGGCTGGAAGGTTGCCGTATGAGGAGGATACAACCAGAAGAGAACTTATGGGGTGGGTGAGGTATTCGTTTATGGCTATGCCATTCCTGAATATGCCGCTTAACCTTGTGTTCAGCGATCAAGGTGGTGTGGCTGCTAACGGTATGGATATGTTTATCCAAAGCAGGTTGAAACAAATAGGAAGCTATGCTGCTGGAATGGCGACATCTGTTAACGCGGAAGACCCGCTTACTGGAATGTTTTACAACGTAGACTTCCTGTTGAAATCTCTATATCCGAATCCCCTCGCAAGAGAAGCCATCAATGACATATGGCAGGGGTACATGAAGGTGACAAACAACAAGCGCATGATCCAAAAACATGCACCTGCTGATTACAGGAAGCCTATAGGTATGTTCTATTCAGGGGCGTCTGCAACGCCTGTTACCCCGTACATAAAGAACATGGTTCATTATGCTGCGGTGGCCGATTGGGATAGTTTCTATGAAAATGCAGACAAGGCCATAGCCTATGCCCGAAAATCTGGGAAGGAAAACCCATCTACATATATAAATGGTTTATACTGGAAAAGAAATCCCTACACGACAGCCCTAAAAGGTTTCCTAAACCCTGGTGTTAGGAGGGAGATAATAGATGGGATCGAGAAGCACATGGGGGAGGATTGGGTGAAGCAGTTCAAGCAAACAGAAGAGAACTTTAACACGGGATACAGGAAGCTGGGCGGAACACCCAACAAGTTTGGCGGCGGGACTGTCAGATACACACCCCGTTCAGAACCCAGGATTTATATCGGGCCAAGCCCGTATGCCAGGGGAAGTAATTTTGTGGGCGGTAGGCATGCTCCCGGTTTAAATATAAGCGGACAGCATCAGCTAAGGAGAAGCCGATCCTTCTAGCCTCTTTTTTTGTTAGCGCTAATCTCGCTTATCAACCAACGAAACACTTCAGGGCTTTGCCTTATTGCGGTGGCAACCCCAACGGACATCTTGTTGGTGAAGGTTTCTTCCAGGATTTTTCCAGGAGCACCCATCCCATGATTCACAGCGTGTATGATTTCATGCAGCAAAGTTTCTGCCCTCGACTGCCTTGGCAGGTCTTTCGTTACCGCAATAACTTGTGACTGGAAGTCACACCACCCCAGCTGTTCCGCTCCACCCTCATCAGGCGTCGTGATCCAATTGATCCTATAGGTCAAGTTCAGTATATCAACCTCAGTTGGTAGCTTCCTGCTCATTCAAAAACAACAGACAAGGCTTTGTTTCATGGGGCAAACCCCTAACCCTACTAACGGTACCAGTCAGGTTTAAAACCCGTCTACGGTTCTCCCGCAGCACCATACGCCCTGCCCTAAACTTATAGTCTTCCACGAATAAACCTCCTCCAAAAAGGGACCCTTGGTTTGGGCATATCTAGGAACGGCATGTCCTCCTTGTTTTTGTTAACCCGCTCCCCCGCCCTCCTTAACTCGGATTGCGTCAACAACAACGGAGTGTACGTCCTTAGTTCTGGGTCTTTAATCCACACGGCAATGTAGTGTGAATTTGCAGAGGTTCTTTTTCCTCTGTTAAAAACCCTCATCATTATACCTAGCTTCATTCTTTTAACCATTTTGACCTCCTAAATTCTCCCCTGCCATTGTCCGTGTTACCCAGCTCTAGACAGGGGAAGGTGGTGTCCTGCAATCGTTGCAGAATTATCCCACCAAAATTCAAAACGGACATATAAAATCCTTACTGAAAACAAACTCACTCGTTTGCGGGAACTTTGTCATGTCCCTTTGTTTAAGTTTATTACTAAACACAAACTCTCTTTCATATTTCTTTTTATCTCTCCTCCACGAACAAATCGTTTCTGTTTCAATTGCCGCAATAATCCAGTCCTTTAGAGTGTAATGAGTTATCTCATCTTCCGTTACCATGCAGCTGGCTGGAGCAACAGCCAACCTGAAGTGATGGTGCGCCACGGGTAGAACCCAGCCGTCCAGGGAGTCGTTACTTTCCGAATAATATTCCTTGTAATGGGGAACCCATCCCCAACCAAGCGCAGTAAGAAAGAACCTTTGGTCTTCGTTTATATCCCCAAAGTGGTCACCGTGGCCAGTGCCCTCAAGGTGTCCGTTATCAACTTTATCTGTCCAAGCCATTCTAAAGAACCCAGTTTAGTGTGGGCAATGGGTGTAACTGTTCAGTGCTGATGACATGTGCCCCAGCAAACAGCCCACTGCTCTGTGGTTTGCATTTTATTTCCTCGTCAGAAAACCAACCCATCATGTACGCCTTAGCCTTGTCAGAACTAATATCGACAATAGCAAGGGCGTAACACCATTCAGGCTTTCTTTCCTGTGGCCTAACCAGCATCTTGTAATCATGGGGTTTCCTGCCCCCTTTCAATCTGGAACCCTTGAAGTCTAACTGCAGGCCGGGTATGTCATACCCCCCATCCCCAAGGTGTGGGTGTAACATGGAAACCCACCTCTGCATTCGGTACACATGGTCTGTCCCGGTAAGGTAAAGTGTTCCAGCCAGCTGTGCTACCTGTCCTGTTATCTGGTCATCAGCCAGCCTCTCCAGCCTTTCCTTTGTGTCCTGGATATGTGACCCGCTTTTCCCTGTAGCCTCGATCTTCGGTCTGAAGAACTTTACAAGTTCAGATGCCTTCTCCTTGGCAAGTTTGAACTCGCTATCACTCAGTTCTATTATAGGCCTGGTTGTCATTTTATCCCCATAATCAGCCTCTTTTTCTCATTGCTTGGGTTTATATACCTGAGCAATGATCTTATACTCCTGTGCCCACTTAAATGTTGCACAGTCACGATATCAGCGTTTGGGTGGGAAAGCCAATTAGATATTGCTGTTCTTCTGAAGGCGTGGAATGTCTTGCCAGACTCATATAAACCCTCCCTTTTCTGCCAGTCCCTGAAGTGGGTTGAGATATTCCCGTTACCCACAAGGGCAATGATGGCGAGCCTCCTTAGAACATACTTCCCGTCACACCTCAACTCGTTCATTTCATACAGCAATTCAAACAGCTGATCTGACATGGGGATTTCAACCTTCACCTCATCCTCAAGGCGTTCGGTTTTCTTTGGCATCTTCCTGACGGTCTTGTTCCTTAGGTCAACCTCATCCCACGTGAGAAGGGCGCAGTCACTGATCCTCATGCCCGTGTTCCAGCCGATCACAATAAGGGGATACCAGTTTGTGCCCCTGGATTTATCAAGCATCTCCTTATAATCCTCATCAGTGAAAACTACAGCATCCCTTCTCGGAACCTTGATCAAACCCCTTGGGTATCGGGTTACAATTTTTTCGTCAGCGTAACCCCTTTCATGCAACCAGTTGAAGAACCTCCTTATACTCAGGGCTATGAACTGGACACTTGATGGCTTGTGGTTTTTCTTAAGCCCCCTGACGTACTCAATCACTCCGTCCATGTGCACCTCGAACGGAACGCCAACCACGTGGTCCCTAAATTTCCTTAAGGCCCAGTTGGTTGGGTTACTTTCGCTTATATCTTTAGACTCACGTTCAGATACAAACTGATTGATCCTCTCTACTAACTCTTCTGTTGTCATTTTTTACATATCTTTCCATAGCCTTAACAAGCGGTTATAGTACTTATAGTTCTTGGACTTCTTGATGTGGTGAAATTTCCTCCTCTTGAAATATTCAAGGCTTCTGTTCTGCCTTAACAGGTCAACACCACAGGCAACACTAAACCTTTGCGCCATTGCAACAGGAACATCATCCCAACTTGTCCTGACACTTATTCTCCTGATGGTGGTCAGCGGGATACCGCTGTTCTCTGAAAGCCTTCTGTTTGAAATGTCCTTCCCGTTCCTGCGAGCCATCAACCTGCAAAGGAAAGGTGGCATCCTGTTAAGTTTTTCTGTTAATGTCATCTTTGTTGTACAACCTGATATATTCCCTATACTTATCCTCGATGTCGCTCAACGCCTTGCTCTTCCTGAGCCTCTTGCCCTTCTTTCTTTCATAGTCATCAAGATATTCCTGAAGAAGCCCTGCCGCTTCGCCAGCATCTTCTTCGTTTTCGTATACCCAACTGTCGATAGGTAGTGGTTTAGTCCTTTGTAACCTGTCCCCCGCAGGGTTCGGCTGCCCGACACCACTAGCTGTATAAAGCCAGAACTTTTCATCCTTTTCAATTACTTGTATTTTGATATGCATCCAGGTGGATACTCCCTGTCATAGTCAATACCTATATAGGTTTCATCAACCTGACCGTTGTCCTTTCTAAGGAGTGATGTTACCACAAGGTTCCCAGACCTGTCGCTTCTTACATCCAAAAAGTGGGCCATGTTCTCCTTAAGTTCTTCGAACTCACTAACTGAGCCGGGGGTTAGGGTTACCCTCCCCCCCAGCTCATGCAACACAAACCCAAGAACGAGGGATACTGGTATATCATCCTGATTCTTGGGGAATATAGGCATTAAAACGGGCTGTCGTTGGATGTCGCCGCTTCAATGGCTGCAGCAGCAGCCTTGGCGTCGTCGGGCTTCTTGCCGCTGCCGCCAAACCTGAACTCCTCACATATACAGGATAGCTTGTATCTCTTTTTACCCTCCTGCTCCCAGCTATCCGTTTTCATCCTGCCCTGTACCAACAAGCGCTCTCCTTTGCCTGCCTTTCCAAGGGCTTCGCCAACTTTGCCAAACGCCACACAATCAACGAATGCGGTCTCTTCGTACTCGCCTGATTTGCGTGAGGTTGCCATTGTGAATGAGCACACCTTCGTGCCCTTACTTGATTCCCTCAACTCTGGGTCTCGGGTCAAGTTACCGAACATAACTATTTTATTATACATGTTATTAGAACTTGTCCACCAAGGGTGGAACATACTTTTTTAGTTTCTGATATAGTTGGTTGGTGATTTTAAAAATCTCCCAACCATCCTCAACCTCGTTCGATCCCCAGAATTTTTCTACAGGTTCGGACGGGGTTTTAGAGTCGATCACAAGGGATATACAGCCCGGGTCTCCTTCAACACATTTCTGGTACGCAGCCAGTTGCTGCACCCATGTGTCATAGAATCTTGCCTTCCTCTTAACCCCCTGCGTTTTAAAGTCAATAACGCACCTGCCCCACTGCACGTGGTCTGCAACCAGGTCAACTGTTCCAGCATATCCATGCTGGTTGTTTACCAATACAGTTTCAGCCTCATGCACCTTGGTTATGTGCTGGTCAAACCAGAGCTTGTATTCCTTGAACCAGCCATACAGCTCATCATCTTCATCAGGTTCAGCCGCACTTAGGTTGTACTGCTCGAGGACATGATGAACCCTGGTTCCAAAGTTTGGCGCAGCTGAAGCCATCTCCTTCATATTGTCCACCACTCTCTTGGCGAAACTATCAATAGACTCGTCCTTATTTCTATCTAGGCTGAGGGCAGACAATATGCCCTGTTCTATCTTCCAGCTTTCAAGGGCGGGTTTAGAAACAATATTAAGAATTGATGTTACACTAGGGTATAAGCCTTCCACCCTCGCGTCCTTGAGGGTGGTCGGCTTGCCATTCTTCCTAGTGTGCCTTGGTTCACCATCTTCTGTGTACCAATGAGCAGAGCTGTCTGGCTTAACAAGTGCCGTCATTTATTTTCTGACAACAGCGGTTGGATTTCGTCCCACTTGTTAACAAAGAACCCCACCTTCTCATTGGGGATCATCTTGATATCCTTGATCCCTTCATTGATGTGCCCCCTCTCAACAGCGAGAGTCAGGAACTTCTTTGTCGTGGTGGTTTCCTTAATAAGGACTGTTAGCTGGTCAAGCAGTGTTGGTTCTTCAATGCCCTTGCCAAGCCACTCACGCAGTTGCTTGCCGAGTTGCTCGTCAGGCTTTTGCACCACGCAGCTGGCTAACTCGGGTATCCTTGTTTTCTCAACAACACCTGTGTTGTCATGGTCAAGGCGCATAACAAAATCAAGGTTATACTCCCAACCATCCTTCCATACAGGGGCAAGTCCAATCTTCCTTGGTGATGCCTTGCCCTTGTCGTTCTTCTCAACAACCCACTCGGACTTGCTTCGCATCGTTGTGATAACATGATACGGAGCGCCCATTATCAGGTCGTTGATCCTTGTTAGTGTCTTGGATGCATCGCCCCATGCCATGAAGGTGCTGCCTGATTGCGACCTTCTGCCTTGGTTGTCCACCTGTTGTAATATTCCTCCTTCTCCCTGCCAGAAGGCAGACATGGAGTCAATTATAACAGTGCTGTATACCCCCGGTATGTTTTGAAGCGCTTCAATCAATTCTCCTGGATTGAATGTCTTCATTTCGCAGACATCAAAATCAAAGATGTCTGAATACTTCGAGGCGGACCCGTGTTCCGTGTCAATGAGGGCTGTCTTGCCCCCCAGACCCTTGGCTATACACAGTGATGTCCATGTTTTCCCGCACCCCGAAGGACCGTAAAGGCCTCCGCGGAGTTTGGCCGACTTTTTGGTAGCTCGTTTAAACGTGATACTCATTTTAGTTTTCCATTTTTTCTAGTGTTACTATTGCCCCCTCGTTTCCTTTGGGAGCCCTTCTTACTCGCACCACAATCTCCTGTATCTCCCTCACGGAGTCGTCTAACGGCACCGACGAGGCAGTCCATGACTGTATTGATTGCCCCGTCCGGGTCCCTTTTACGCTTGTCCGATATAAGGAGATCAATTGTGACACGAAATCTTGTTCGATGGCCTTCATCTGTTTCTTTGCCCTTGGGGTTGTCACTAACATACTCCTCCAACAAGCCTTGCAGTTCTTGAAGTTGCCTACGTGACCAAGCCCCTGTATGACCAGATGAATCATCCACCTTTTTTCTTGCGCCTATTCCTTAAGTAAAGAAGGACAGCCCGCTCGGCGGCGTATGTCAGCTTTACGCCTCTTACCTTACAGGCTGCCTTCAATTGATTGTGAGATTCCTTGGATATGTTTATAACAGGCATGACCAGAGGGCCAATTAAGGCCCAGCTGGCTGCCCATTGCAACATTTTTTTTATTTTTTATCCTCTTCAATCTCGCTTAACGCTTCGCCCACCAGCTCATCAGCTTTTTCCTGTACCTTTTCATTCTCCTTGTTGATGATCGAGCCCAGCTGTTCTGACAGTCTGTCGACAACCAGCTTGATGCCTGGCAATCCAGCCGTGAGGCTGAGATTGAGAGCTGTTTCGGTAAGCACGAACGCCCCGATGGCGGGAGGAACATTGGCATCTGCCATTTCCTGTATCAGATCGAGGCACTTGTGGCCCCACTTCTGCACCATTGCATCAGCTTCCTTGTCCGACGGGACCTTCTCTTGTTTGTCCATTGGTACTACATTTTCTTCTTCCATTTATATCACCTCCTTTCTTTTTAAGAATTAAATTCATGCAATCTTCGCGCCTTTCCTAATGTTATCCTTCGCCCAGAGTGGTTGACAGTTGGTGTAGTGGAAACACTTCTTTTGTTCCGATTCTTTAGTTAGATTAAATGACGTACACGGCTTGATATGATCAATATGTATTTCTGCTGCGATAAACCTGGCCCATGTCATACCCTTGGTGAACCTCCCTTGGAAATACTGCTTGAACTCGTCTATAGTACAGCCAAGTAGGGTGATAGTACGGCGGCTTTTGACTGTGCCAGCACGTTTAACAGCAGTTCTGATTCTGTTTCTTACCTTGTGGATAATATTAGCCTCCAGGTTTTCACTTAGGCGTTTCATGTTATATTTATTGCGTCTTTGTTGGACATGAAGAGCATAAGAAGGATCGTTGATGACCCTTAGTTTATTCTTAGCAGCCTCCGCTTTCTCTTTTTTTCTACTTTCTTCATAGTTGGCCGCCCGCTTGTCTCGCATCTTCTTGTTGTCGCGCTCTCTGTATTTTGCTCTATGCTTTCTTCCTGACTTGAGGCGTTGCTGACGTATTTCCTCTGCTCGCTCTGGGGTACGGTTGTTTAGGACTTTTTGGCGCTCATATCGAGCAGTTTGTTGTTCACGTGTGAGGGGTTTGTAGACTCTGTTGTCTTGGGCTACCGCCCTGCGCTGTGTTCGAATCTCGCGGTGGCATTCATCGCTACAGTATTTGTAATTGTAACCTCGTGCGGCCTCGAACGTGAACTCAGTATTACATACAGGACAGGTCTTCGTGTTAACCATTGTACATAGCGTTGTCGCTGTTGAAGTTTTTATCCAGCCACCGAGCCAGCCCGCCCTTGTCAGTGGGTATGTCGATCTCTGTGATTTCAACCGGGTGCTGGTATCGTTCAGGCTTGTTCTTGTACTCCTTCAGGATTTCCAGCTTACGAATGTTAGCTTCCTTCCTGCTCGCTGCCCATGACAGGAGCCTCCCGTCAAATGAGTCATACCACATTAGCTTGTAGAACTTAGCCATTGTTACCCTCCCCTCCTTCACTTGCCTTAGGCTTGGCGTTGTTCCTGCGGTACACTGCCGTCGGATCGACGGCCCCCTTTGCCTTTTGGCCTTTTTCCAGTATGTCATGCGAATCAACATACGCTTTAGTCAGGAGCAGGCCCGACCAGTCCCATTCCCACGGGTTGGTGTGGGAATCGGGATCGGTTTCAACTATCAATACTAATCTTGTTTTCATAATAGGAAAGCACGGGCACCCGAAGGTGCCCGTGCATATGTGTTACTTCTTTCTCTTTGCGTTCAGCCTTCTACCAAGGTTCTGCTTGATAGCAGCTTCCATTTTTCTAGAAGCACCCATTATAATAATAGGTGCCCTCTTCGGTTTCGCTGAAACTTTCCTTTCAGCCATTGACTTCCTTTCGCATAGCCTGTGAACGCTGACCAAGGATGGTCCGCTTCAAGGTGAACTCAAGGGTTCCGTACTTCGTTGGCATCCCCAACAACTCGGCCCTGCTAAGGTTCAAGTTGGCCAAGGTGCTGTCAACCTCCAGAACATTCTTGTTTTGGGTTTTGTCCAGCCTCCACACAGCCCTGGTGTCTTTAGAAAGGTTCCTGTCTATAACCTTTCTCTTAGCCAGGCCCTTGTTATACTTGACCTTCCTCCTTGCCTTCTTCGCGTTCAGCGGGGGCCTACCCCTCCGCCGTGGTAATCGCGGGTCATCCTTAACCGTTGGCTCGGTGATGCGGTCAGTGGTTGTTTCTTCTGTACCATCAAACTTAATGTTAAGTTTGGTGACACTTTTCGAGTTAGCTCGTACTGATTCCGCCAATTTCATGGCATCTTCAACACTGGCTACCTCTACTTCCATCTCTATGGTAGTACTGTTTTTGTTTTTCATACTTCTCTTCTTTTTCTTCCTTGCTCCCCTGTACAACTTAAGCGGGTACAGGTGGGTCGGGAAGAAATTCCGGTAGTCTCGAGATAACGAACTGGTCTGGTTCATTTGGGTTTGTCCTTATCAGCAACCTTTCCTGCTCTAGGAAGTCGTCAAGCCTCTGTCGGTTGGTAACCTCATCGGGGAGAATCCTGTTGATCTCACTTCTAACCCTTGCCCTGAGTATTGTTGATTGAGGTTCACGAAGGAACCCTGTCAAAACATCCTGACTGATGGGGTAGTTTCCTTCGCCTGTTGTTATGTCAGGCATTGGTGCCAACCTTTCCATCGGCCTCGAGTAATACTTCCAGGTGTTGGTGTCAACCACATCACCACTGCATACCTCAATCTTCGTCTGTCTCGCATACCATGAACACCCAGGTGGATGAGGAGAGCCATCACTGAACGTGTCGTGATTAATCTGAACGACAAGCTTCCCTCTATCCATGTAAAACACCATCGGCGGATGGATAACATCCCCCCCTTCAGTGTCCTTGTAATGAAAGAGGTCCATCAATACATTGTACCTCCACGCAATCGCCCTTATTGACTGGCGCTGCCCAACGGCAGCTGGTTGAATAATCCTTATCTTCCCCGTATTACCAACAACAGCAATAGGTGTTCGCCTATACAGGACATGAAGGGTTTTCCACCCGTACCGACTGAGCACCCCATCCCTATTTTGGGGGGAGTGGAATCGGAAGCCGGGATGGTTAAACCCCTCGGATGAACCCATCACTATGTTGGTGTTGTCCAGCCTTGCGGTTCCTCGATTATGCGCGTTCCTGTTCCTCCATTGATAGATGGGTTCGTACCCAGCTGGTGGTCCATTTTGACCGGGCGGAGTGTAGTTTCTATGAAGAAAGGGCAATGCTGCCCTCCTGATAGGGAACATCCTTATATGCCTGTTCCCATGTTGCAGATCAAACCGGGTATTCCGGGATGCCTGTGATACTATTGTTTCTAATGTGCTATTTATTTCCACTTTAACTTACCTTTCATTTATGTGTTGACAGAGGCGGGGGCGGAAATTATTTTACCCCCGCTACTCTAGTGGTTACTGTTGTTTGCCCCCCTCTTCGGAGGGGGGTTTTCCGTCTAGTTCGTCAGCCAACTGGCTGGTCACACTCCTTATCCAGGGGATGCAGGATGTGTGTAGTTTATCCACAACGATATCCCTGTGCAGATTACAAGGAACTATCTTGTACTCGTTCAGGATTTCGTCGAGGCCTTCTCTTCCCAACTCAAGAGAATAAACAAGGACATCTCCATTCTCCATAAAGACAGCCTCGTCATCCGGGTTTAGGTTGGGTCCGTCACTCATTGAGGCAGTCCTCCCATGTGGTGCGAGTACTCATCGTATGCATCAATTTGCATATGTTGCCTCATGGCTGACTTCCTCGTCTGGTCAAGATGAGCTTCTCGTTGCTGCTCATCTATTGTCCTTGGTTTCTTTCGAAGCGCATCAACAGCTGCCTCCTCTATGTTTGCGTCCTCGTTAGTGAGGGCATCAACAAGAGCATCCCGCACCTCGAACAACTCGTCTCGATGCAGGTTGGATTTCTCTATGACATCAAGGATTTTCTCAACCCATCCTTTATGCTCATAGTATGCGCCGATCTCCTCAACCGTTTCCGGGGTTTCGTAGAAATCCATTTCATTCTCAACAATGAAATCGAACAGTTGCTGGCTGGCAAAGTCGATCCTTTTGTCTCGATTCCCCCTGTCCACCTCGGGCATGGGATGTGTATAGGATTTCTTTGGGAACGCTGGAGTCTTACCAAGCCCGAAGCCAAAACCGCTTTGGCTCGCAAACCCGACACCGCGAGTGGTGACAAGGGTGGTGGTACTTTCCTTGATCAGGTTGTCCATCCATATTTCAGGAAACGCATCATCTTTCTCCCAGTTTTTAGGAGCCTGAATCAACGCCTGCTCAAGTGCCATGTTTATAATCCTCTTGTTTCCCAAAAGAATTTTTGACCATGCCTTTGGACACTCAACCCAATCCGAATATGTAGCGGGGTATTGCGCCCCGATACAGTTTCGCGCTGTGTATACACGACCGTGTATACTATAGGCATCCTCGTTGGCGAGGTTTCCTATTGTAACATGGAGCCCGATCTGCCCGACCTCTGCATTGTCAGGGGTCAGCTCGTTCTCCTTGTCCCCACCCGACTGAAACGCTGGTGCGTCACAGTGGCTGTGTATGGTTCCGTTATCCATATACCCACTGAACTGCTCCCTTTGTTCGTCAGCTTCCCTTGAAGGGTATATTTCCTTCGTCATCATTCCTGTCCCGTATTTCTGCGGGAAGGCGTGCGGAATCCACTTGCCAGTATCCTTGTTATAAAGGAGCCTGACTTGTACTTCCGACTTGGTTTCCTCATATGCTCGCTTAAAGAAGCATAGCACCTGATTCCACTGTTTCATGGTGAGCTTCCCGCCTGTCCATTCTATGGCGGGCACGCCCTCCTTGACCTCAACAGGAACATAACCCCTGAAGAACCCATCATCGACGAATTCCCAGCTGTTACCTTCCTTGCATTTTATATGACCATTACTGTCCATTTTTTATTTTATTATACTTTTGTCGTTGTTGTCTTTCCAACATCCCCACAGTCAATGTCTCCTGTTTGAAGACGCTATTCTTGTGGAGCATTGGCATGAATCTCCGATTGTCACGACTCAGAAGCGGGGCTTCCTTGTGGTGAAACCAGAACAGGTGGCTCATGTGGTTTACAGACCACAGGTTAGCCAGTGCAAGTTGGGGTGTCTCGGCTTGCGCCTCTCCTGTACACCCCTCCTCCGTTTGGACTGGCGAACCAGTCAGTACCTCCAGGATTTCAGGGAAGTATACACGTGGGTCACACGCAGTATTCTGCCACACTCTCCTGTAGTACCATCCATCAGCATCAGTATAACTGTTGCCACCCCCTACCATGTGTGATCCTGTTTGATCAGCAAGGTGGAGGATGTCTGCCCTGCCGGGATGATTATCCACGCAGGAAAACAGCCAGTCATACTCGCCCATGTCATACGGTATGGGTTTCCCCTTCACATAATACGAATCGTGAGGTGTAAGCTCACATTCCACACCATGTCCATACATGTCACATATAGCCTCGGCCTTGTTGGTGCCAAGGTACTCGTCCCTGAACAGTTGCCTGTCCAGGTTCTTCTCTTCAAGGGAATCACCATCCCATATGTGTATGTGCACACCGGGATCGTTCCTGAAGAGCTTAACAAAAGAGGTGATGAGCCAAGACCCACCACCTCCTGAACCTATTATTGTTATGTTCATAATCTCCTACTCATCATCTTCGTAGCGGTCTTCATCGCAGCGTTCTTCCGCGTAGGCTTGGGCCCTCATTCTGCATTCACCTATCAGTTGGCGAAGCATCTTGCCCTGCTTGTATCCTATCTTTGAAACACGAGACAGAAACCTTCCCGACCCTACGAACGGGCCAGTCAGGATATCTTTCGGATACTTTGATAGTTCCCTCGGTGTCACTACGTTCTCGCCTTGGCCCCAGTCAAAAAGAACAGGGCTTCGGTTCCTCTCGTAACGCATCAGTGCAGCAAAGGCCTCATGCTCGGTGCAGTACATCATCGCAACGTGCTGAGTCCTTGACTGACTTCCGTCATATACGCTCCCGTCTCCATGACAGAGCAGGGACCCTTCATCCATGTTCCCGCTTTTTAAACAAGCATTACGTAACATGTGTGATAGTTCCCTGTCCTCTGCGCACAGCGTCCGAAAACAAGCCTCAGGATCATATCTTCTCACACCAGCTGGTATTTGAGCGTCCCCAACTACCAAAGGGTTCATATGTTCCCCGGTCAGTCGGTTATGTGAGCGGTTTAGTTCATCCCATACCTTATCGTTAGCCATTTCTTTCGCCTCCTTGGTTTAGGTTGGTCATAAAGGGGAAGTTTTCAAACTCTGTGTTACCAACAGTTGTCAACAAACCCTTCATCCCCACTTCAGGAAGGACAGGTGGAAGCTGCGCGTTATCAGATGTCTTAAACCTGATCAGCCTTTTCACCTTGTTCTTCTTCTCATCAGTCATCAGGTCGGAGTTCCAGGTTGTAGAATAAAACGAATCGAGATCGTTCTCTACACATTCCTGAATTGTTTCCTTCCGAACGAATGGAGTGCCGAAGCATATCCTTCCATCATCATATAGGTTGGGAAGCGGCAGCATAAACTGCCCATCTTCACCATCTATCTGGCATACCAACCATGCATTGTCAGCTCCATAACCTCTCAAGTTGGTGTCGTCATTATCTGTAACGCGTAACCTCTCAAGTTGGCGACCTCCCCGAAGGTGGAAGACAATGTATGTTTTAATCCCAGCTGGAATGTCCCACTCCAAGGTGTAGTTCCTCGGAGCGTTGGCATTCCCAGCCCTGTTCACGAAACTTGGATACATGTGGGCTACCGAAGCGCCACCGTTTCCATCAACGTGGTTGTATTCACAGCTGATCCTTAACTTCTTCAGCTGTACGGAGGCATAGAGACTGTTGTTGTTGAGAAAAGAAACATCAACAACATGACCCCTTGCCTTGAACAATTGCCCTTCCTTCCTAACTATATTGTCTGCAATATTTGTTAGAATATTAGAGCATGATCCCAGGTCTTCCAGTATGACTCGGCTAAAGTCCAGGGACTTCATACCTTGCCTCGTCAACAGGAAAAACCTCTGATCTAGCAGTGATTTTAAGTTTTCCATAATTAAAAACCCTCCCCGCCTGTTAAGCGAGGAGGGCTGATAGGTTAACCCTGCGCTTTATCCCTATTACAGGATGTGCTTCTCGTTCGCATACGACTCAACCACAATGTGGTCGCCGTCACGAACTGTGATGCCCGCGTCCTGAATCGCTCCGTCGATAGAAGCTTTCACGGACTGCCCGAACCCAAGGTCGGGGCGTGTTGAATCCAACACCTGCCCAACGGTTGAGCCCGACTGCACTTGTAACGTGCGGCTGTTGCCGCACCCGTACTCTACTGTTACTGTTATCATAACTGTATGGCCTTGCATTTTGCAACAGCGCACAGGGACGGCCAGCCCCCTGATATAGCTGTGAAGTAATCATTGTGATTACTCCCCTGACCCTGCCTATGGCGATCCTGACAAGGTCACGGGAATAATCAGCCCCCCCCGTTTCCGGGGAGGGCTTAGACTTTAACAACCATAGGATTATTTTTTTTATTACTTACTGGTTGACATCTTATCACCCCCTTTCGTTGCCTTGTTAATGTTTCTTTCCATTATATCCCCAACCGCAGTCATACAAAACATGACCATTGCGTCAGGATGGATTTCTCTGGACTCAAGCTGCTCAAGAACATCCTGCCTGTTGAAGAATTCCTTGAGTGCCTGCCTTCTCATGTCATGCCCACGGTGGTGGAACATGACCCATTTCAGTTCAGTCTGCTGTTCCTCCGACAGCACCAACTGGAGCCTTACCTTTACCTCCCTGGCTTTCTTTCTCCTTGGTTTTCGCATCCAGTTCCTTTCTCCTACGGGCACGCGCACTTTCCCAGGAACGCCTTGTTCTTGGGCTTGCCCACTTGTATCCCGAACCCTTCTTCAAGAGCTCGTCCATTTCCTTGGAGGTCTTTGCCCCCATTATTTCCTGTTTAATACCCATTGTATTGCTACTCCATTCTAGACCCAACCGAAAGAACAGGGTCTGGTTTCTTTTCAACGACAGGCACTGGCGGCTCGTCGTACTTGTCCTCTATGGACGGCTCGTTACCCTTGTTGAGCAGGCGAATAAACCTGTCAGCCTCAACCTCTTCCCTACCTACCCGCTGCCTAACTGGAGGCGTTGGGTCCTCGTTTTTCATACTCATTCGTTTATTCCTGAGTTCTCCTGATATAAAGAAAGGGCCCCGTGTCTCAGGAGGAAACCACGAGGCCCCGCACTTACTAGGTGCACCCACCTACCACTCGGCAGGCGGAAATCATGCATATTTGTCAACTCGCTGACAAATATGCATAGGTGTGCTGGCGGGTGAACGGAGCATACAGAACCCCAGCGCTTCTTAACGGCGCTCCTACCAACACACCAAATCTTTTTCTTTACTCATCACTTATACTATCTCCCATTCGTACCCATTCCATACCCTGTGCTGCGAGTCCCTTGGTGCCCTGCCCAAAGCAGGCAAGTGCGTCGTGTGCTCATAGTGAAAGATTCCTTTAACTGCGCGACCTAAGAGAGTGTTCATTATAACTCTCTTCTCCTCTCCTTTAAGCCAACTGAAGTCATACTTAGCTTTGTCCTCATTGTTCAGGCTGGAATACTCAGAGGCGTTCAACACCACTCGCTTAAGCTTTCTCTTCTTCCTCTTTTTTTTAGGTTGAACATCCTCTTCACATCTTCCTGCGAGCCACCTTCTGTGCTCAAAAATCGCTGCTTGATATCTGTCATCATTAACCAGCAGGTATGTGTCTGTATTCGCATCATAGGTGTAATACGACATGTCTTCCCAGTGAAGGTGTGGGGGGGCTTCAAGGAGAGCCAAGCTTTTAGGTGGTTCGTTCTTCATCAGCTATACTTCCTCCTGTCTGATTCATCGGGGTTAGTCCAACTATAGGTCGAGGTTGAGTTCCATCCGCTGTAACTGCGTTTGTCTCTCCTGCGAAATGTCCTGGGCAAAGGCAACTGCCCCTTCCGAGCCTTATCGTCCCACCACTTTAAGTCTTTGCGCAATGCGCGGTTCTGCTTTCTCAAGTGTTTGTTTTCTTCTAATAACTTCTGTATATCATTCATGCATCGAACCTCTCCTCAACCCCCTCAAGTATTTCTGAGTCTTTCATTTCAACCCCAATCCTTTTGTTGGTCTCGCTTGTGCATGAACCACAGCATTCCAGCTCGCCTCCGCGCTTCCAGTTGCGCCTCGCTCACACCATGTGGGCCTGCTGGCCTAACAAGGAGAGGCTTACTCCTCAATGGGCCCTTGTCGTTTGTTTCCTTGTTCTTCATTTCCTATTCCTTTGACTGTTCTGCCATTATTTCTGACTCGTTGTCACCAAAAAACCATTTGTGATAGGCAGCCACGTAGTCTGCAGCCTCGGCCATCTGCTTCAGGTCTTTTAACACAGACTTATATATCGGACTGCTCGTTGCTTCTGTTCTTATCACGGTCAGCCTCCAATCCAACATGCCCACATATGTGGGTGGTAGGTCTATTACTTTTTCTTTTTTCTTGCTCATCTCTTTTTCCTTTCATCCCTGATTGTAATCAAGGCGTTCATTTCTCTTTCATTGGCTGCTATACTCCGCCAAATTGTCCTAACCCTCGGGCACTTGCCTCTAAGTTTAACCTGTCCGTTACCCGGCAAGGGAACTGCTATCGTTATCCTGTCTGGTGAGAATGTTGGAACATGTAACGTCCCTCCACTCCTGTTCCTGAATACTCCTGATTCCCTTGTTCCAGTCTGTATCCTTTCGTGAAGGTTTAACGATTTCGTATGGAAATGAAACTCGCATTGGTACTTGGCCATTAACGCAGCCAGTATCAGCGCCAGCGTGAGGTCGCCCGCCTCCCTCTGTTTCCTATACATTTCCAACGACTTGACAAGAACCTTGTTAGCATTTCCTTTTGTAATGCCCTCGGTTGCCATCGCTATTCGTTCCTTTAGTTCTGGCTGTGTGGTGGTAGACATGGCTTGTCATCTCCTTTCTTGTTATGGTAAAAGTCCCATTGCTGTACGTTGCGCTGTATAAACATATACTCAATACAGTAGGCAAGGTAATCGGGATCAGTCCCTTTCTCCTTCAACCTGCTCGCAACATCCTTTCGGTTGAGGAACCTCTTCAAACTGTCAACCAAGGGCTCATTGTTCTTGCTGTTAAGAACCTCACATAACTCAAGGCCGAACTCGTCGCCAAGCAATTCACCTAGCGCCGCCTTCTTCCAGTCACTCGGTAGTTCATCGCTCATAAGCAACCTTCGGGCCATTGATCCTGATGACCTCGTGGCCTTTCTTATTACCGATCAACTCGTTTACCTGCTTAACAGCGTTGTTATAGCAGCCGATAGGGCTGATGCCCTTGCCTGTCACCTCGTGCGTAACGATGTGACGCTTACCTTTATCACCACCATCAGGTGATGATACAGTTATTTCGTATTTCTTTTCCATAACTATTGTTCCTTTCTGAAGGTTACTAACCCTCCGTCAACAGGCTCGAACGCTTGGCGTGAAAGCGGAGCCTGCTGAGGGTGTGTTAGTGGATTACCCCTGCGGTTAACAGGGTCGTGGGGGTTTTTCAGAAGTACGCCTAAAGTCTTTGTCCTTTCCTAACATGTGTCGTATCAGGCTGAAGTAATAGTCAGCGTACCAAGCTGGTGCACGCTGCCTTCGACTACCAAAATCCCTGGCCAACTCCAGTTGTTCGTGTTTCATAATGTCCTTCATGTTGTTATAAGTAATATAACTATTGTTACCCATACAATGATGAACCCTAGCGCCGAGAACCTGTCCAGTTTTTCCATGTTGTATTTCATTGTTCCTTTCATGCCACAGCTACCCACCCTCTTTTCTTGGCGAGTTTAGCCAGCTCTTTTCTAGCCTCGTATCCTGTTGTTCTATCATGTGTTCCCTCAAGAACACCCACCTCAAGGATACCGTCGTAAATATAGTATCCTTCGTCATCCTGCATTAAGCTGGAGTACCTAAACCGCACATCCTCATCTTTAATGCGCTGCTTACCAGTGACCACATACTTAACCCCATCCACAAAGTCACCAACCCCACTACATGTTTTCACATAGATCGAATTGATGGAGTTGGCGAACTCCGATGATGGAGCAGCGTATATTTTAGGGTAACGCTTCCTCCCGTCTGTATACTTTTTTCTCATTGTTCCTTTCAATGGCACAAAAAAATACCCCAGCCGAAGCTGGGGTATTTGATATGCACTATACAGTTTCCTGCACGGTTATAACCGGGCCGTCGAACGCTTCCTCCGCCTCCCTCCACTTGTCGCTCTCCTCGTCCTTGAGGAGTTCGTTGAGGTTCCAGTACTCCACGATGTCGTGTGGTACAGCGTATACCTTTGCCGCAAGCCACGCATCGTCCTTGTTGTCATATATCCCGAAGGATGTATGATCGAGACCCTTACCCTCCGACCTGTTGAATCCAATAGAAAACACAGGGTCACGAGGGCCAAACCTATTCATTTGATCTAGGTTAGTTGCCATTTTATTCCTTTCCAGAAGATATACATACGATGCATATCCTCTTTTGTGCCTACCGTGGTGTTCATCAGCGGAACTGCTCGCACTATGCTTGGGCCTGATGGCCTCGTTACAACAGCCCGCTGAAGGCTGCGTAGTTCATAACTCTACGCCCGATGCTTCCACATTGGTAGACACAAAAGAGGATACGCCGCTTGTCAGGCATCTCGGCGCTACCCGAGAGGAGAAACCCTTAACAAGCTAAACGTATCCTTGAGTCGTGATGTTTTATCAGTCCGGGCAATCACGCAGCGTTCATGCTTGCCGTGCTGGCAAGCCTTACGGAACTTTGAACTGCGCGTCACCCCAGACTACTCTGCCCACGACGACAGATAACGAGATGTTCAAGGCAGGACTATCATTACATCCCGTGTCTATTACAACATGGTATCGACAAACTACCATTGTCGTGCTGACCCCTTGTGCACGGACTCACAGCAATACATCCCACTACTAGGATTTCCCCACAAGGGAAAGTGTACCGTTCATGGAATGGTTGGTGTCGTGGTCGCAGGGAAATGCCTTGCATTTACCTATTTTAATGATGCCTTTCAACCTGCCGTCACCGCATTGCAGTACATACATAATTCAGGACACTTTCCTGCACGGGTGAGCACATACTGGTCACGCTACTCCCGCACTCACGCACGGTTCACGATTGCAGTATGCCCCACCCTATGTGTGACAGAGGCACGCCACTAACAAAAGAACAACCTGACTTACGAAGGAACGACGGGAACCGTTCTACTCTCCCGCCTATACAATATGTCCAAGACCTATCTAAACCTACTCACGGGTACTCCGTACTGCCACAGTCCACATCCTGCTCGCCTTTTAACTATGGAGGGTCTCATGCCAACCTTCTTTGATCACATTTCCTATAATGTAA
>PVBE010788238.1_pt1 | contig 29304 bp, 27 predicted proteins | sample 1631181 | NCBI WGS metagenome assembly PVBE01 (sample SAMN08397723, study PRJNA350692) | Marine metagenome, whole genome shotgun sequencing project. | isolation source: water | place: Pacific Ocean | collected 2012-04
GGTGCTGGTGCCGGGTGCGAAAGAACGCGACGTGGCGACCCAGATCGAGCACGAGTTCCGGACCCTCGGGGCACAGAAGACCTCCTTCGATGCCATCGTCGCCACGGGGACCAACGGGGCCATGCCGCATCACCTCCCCGACGACACTGTGGTGCAGGCCGGCGAGCCGGTAGTGGTGGACATCGGCGGCATTGTTGACGGCTACTGCTCGGACATCACGCGAACGTTCTGCCCGGGCGGGCGCACGGCGCACTTTGACGAGATTTACGCCATCGTGTTGGAGGCCGAGGAGGCGGCGATCGCCGGGGTAGCGGTGGGGATGGGCGGTCGGGAAGTGGATGCGCTGGCGCGGGCGGTGATCGCCGACGCGGGCTACGGTGAATACTTCGGGCATGGCACCGGCCACGGCGTCGGAATCGACGTGCACGAGGCGCCCCGGCTGGCGGAATCCGCCACGGATATGCTGGAGGCGGGTATGGTGCACTCGATTGAGCCCGGAATCTACCTGCCCGAGTGGGGCGGGGTGCGAATTGAAGATTTGCTGCTGGTCACCGCCGACGGGGCGGAAGTGCTGACGGCGGCGCCCAAATAACTACCCCGGGAGGGGCAATTGCTGAACGCGAATGAGATCCGCCGCGGGATGGTCCTGCGGATGGACGACAAACTGGTGCACGTGGTGGAGGCCAACCACCGCAAGATCGGGCGGGGTGGGGCGATCCTGGACATGAAGATCCGCGATATCGTCTCCGGGGCGACGATCGCGAAGACGTTTCCCGCCACCAAGCGCTACGAGCGCGTGCGGACCGAGTCGCGCGACGTGCAGTTCCTGTACTCCGACGGCAGCGGCTATCACTTCATGGATATGGAAACCTTCGAGGAATTGGACCTGGCGAGGGACCTGCTCGGCGAGATGGTGCGTTACCTGACCGATGGCCTGGAGATCGAGGTGGTGACCGACGGGGAGAATCCGATCTCGACCCAGTTCCCGCCCTCGGTGGTGCTGGATGTGACCGAGACCGACCCGGGGCACAAGGGCGACACGGCGTCGGGAGCGACCAAGCCGGCGACCACCGAGACCGGGCTGGTGGTGCAGGTGCCCTTGTTCGTGAACCAGGGCGACAAGGTTCGGGTAGACACCCGCAACGGTGAATACCAGGAGCGCATCTAGGTTGGAGTCGCGCCTGTCACGGTCGGAATGGAACCGGGTGCTCGATGAGAACCTGGCGGCGATCTTGGCGGCGATTCGCGGCACCGACATCGAAGAGGTGGAGGTCGAGTCGGGCGACGAGTTGATCCGGGTGCGGATCGCGCCGGAGCTGGCCGGGCGCGAACTGTCCGAGGCGGTGGCGGTCGAAGCGGTGGCGGAGGGGCCGGTGGAGGTTCCGGCGGATCGGGTGGGCACGTTCTTCCGGGCACTCCAGGAGGGTGAGCAACCTTCGATCAACGAGGGCGACGTGGTGGCGGCGGGAGACACCATTGGCTACGTCGATTCGCTACATGTGTACCATGCGCTGAAGGCGCCGAAGTCCGGAAAAGTGTTGCAGTTCCTGGTGGAGGACGGCGAGGACGTGGAGTACGGGGAACTGATAGCGACGATCGAGCCGGATGGCGGGGCGGTGGAGGAGGAAGCCGTGGGGCCGGGTGCGACCCCGGGGGCGATCCGGCTCTAGGCGGAGCGGCCGGTCCAGGGCAACGTGCGATTGGCCCATTCGACTAGCAAGCAACTGGCGATAAAGATCGACGAATAAGTCCCGATGACCACGCCCACCAGCAGCGCCAGGGTGAACTCGCGGATGGTCTCGCCGCCGAGCATCAGCAGGGCGGCCAGCACGAAGGCGGCCGTGAGGGACGTATTCAAGGAGCGGTCGAGGGTCTGGTTGAGGCTGTAGTTGACCACGTCCGCGAAGCCGGTGTCGCGATGGCGGCGGCGATTCTCGCGGATCCGGTCGAAGACCACGATGGTGTCGTGGACCGAGAAGCCGACCCCGGTCAGGACGGCAGTGACAAACATCGAGTCAATCTCGATGCCGGCGACCTTGCCGAGCACCGAGAAGACGCCGATCAGGATCAGCGAGTCGTGGACCAGCGTGGCCACCGCGGCCACCCCGTAGCGGAAGGACCACTCCACGTTGCGGAAACCCCAGGTGAGGTAGAGCAGGATGGCCGCCGAGGCGACCAGGATGGCCAGGAGGGCCTTGCGGGTGAGTTCTGCGCCGATAACCGGCCCGACGGTGTTAGAGGACAGCGTCTCGGCGGCGGGGTAGAGCGTGCGCAGGGCATCTTCGATGAGAGTGCGCTCGGGGATGTCGATTGGTTCGGTGCGGATCAGGACGCTGGTGTCGCCGGCCGACTGCACGAAGGCGTCGCCAAAGCCGGCCGAAGAGACCAGGTTGGCTACCGTGTCGGTCGCGGCGGTGGCGCCCAGGTCGACGCGCAGCAACGAGCCGCTGGTGAAGTCGATGCCGAGGTTGAGTCCGAAGATGGCCAGCGAGACGATGGCGATCGTCAGCAGCAACCCGGAGAAGGTGAAATACAGGTTGCGGCGGCCAACGATGTCGAACATGGCGCTAGGCCCGCACGCCGCTGATACGGTCGATACCGAACAGGGTGGCGTTGCGCAGGCGCGGCCAGCGCACCAGCAACAGCAACATTGTGCGGCTGACGGTGATGGCGGAGAACATGCTTACCAGCACACCGATGGCTAGCGTGAGGGCGAAGCCCCGGACGATACCGGAGCCGAACTGCCAGAGGACAAAGCAGGTGATGAGCGTTGAGACGTTGGAGTCGCGGATGGAGTTCCAGGCGCGGCTGAAGCCGATCTGGATGGCGGCCGTCAGGGTGAGGCCGCCGCGCAGTTCTTCCTTGCTGCGTTCAAAAATGAGAATGTTGGCATCGACCGCCATGCCGACCGACAGGATGAATCCGGCGATACCGGAAAGGGTGAGCGTCACCGGGATCAGTTTGAAGATCGCCAGCACCAGGGCGGTGTAGAGCGCCAGGGCGACGGCCGCGACCAGGCCGGGAAGACGGTAATAGGCGACCATGAAGAGCGTCACGAGAATGGCGCCGACGATCCCGGCGCGGACGCTGCGGTCCAACGATTCCTGGCCGAGCGTTGGCCCGATGGTGAGGTTCTGCTCGACCCGCAGCGGCACCGGCAGGGCGCCGTAGCGGAGCTGAATGGCGACGTTGCGGGCTCTAATCGAGTTCAGCGAGCCGCTGATGGAGCCTGACGTGGATATCTGGGCCCGGATGACCGCCGTCTGGATGACCAGGCCGTCGAGGGCGATGGAGAGGTAGCTGTCGATGTTGTCACCGGTGTACTGAGCGAATCGCTCCGCGGCCTCGGGCTTGATCTGGAACTGGATTTCGGGGCTGCCCAGCTGGTCAAAGCCGACCCGGGCGTCTTCCAGGCCGGCGCCGGTGATGACCAGTTCGACGCCCGGGTCGTCGGGACTGGCGATCAGGCCCTCTTCGAGGGGAATGAACCCGCTGCCCAGGAACTCCAGGCGGCCGGTTTCCTTGAATAGCTTGATGGCCTCGTCGGGATCGCTGACCCCGGGCAGTTCAACGATGATGCGGTCGTTACCTTCGAGCTGAATCACCGGCTCGGCGACGCCCAGGGCGTTGACCCGGTTCTCGATGATGGTGCGGACCGCCTCCATGGCGCCGTCGCCAATCTCTTTGCCGGGGGCCAGGTCGGCCTGCAGGACCACGTGCAGGCCGCCCTGCAGGTCTAGGCCGCGCTTGAGTTCGAGTTCGCGCAGATCGCGTTCGCCGAGGCTGAAGGGGAGGCCGGGAGTGCCGGGGACATCGATGTAGACGGCAAACGCGGTGAGGGTGATTATCAAGCCGAGGATGGTGAAAAGTCGGCGACGCATCATGCTCGGGAAACTGGCTCCGCTGGGGTGAGAAAACTCGGTGCCAATACTAACCGTGTTGCCGTCGAATGGAGCGGTGCTTCGGTGGGTGGGGACGGTCAGTCCTCGAGTCCACGCGGATTTCGGCGCGGGACCGGGCTCTGGTCCGACAATAGAAGCGCAACGGAAACCGGCCCGGAGGTGCGCTTGTGAACAGGCGAGAGACGGCATACTGGTGGTGCGGCGGGGCGGGGAGCGTTCGTGCTCTTGCTCGCGGTCGCGGTGCTGATCGGGACCGGTTGCGAGCGATATCCGGCCGAAACCGGCGGCAGCACGCCGCTGGAACCAACCGCGTCGCCAGCGTCTTCCATGATAGAGATTCCGGTAGGGTGGGTGAGGACCTAGGAAGGGTCGATGTCGACGGCGGTTTTCATACTGTGTCCATGGAGTAAGTAGGGAATTCCGGTCGGGGATTTTGTTCGCGGCCGGGGCTAGAATGTGCCGGGTCCGTGGCCCGCGGGCGGCGGTGGCGAATGGTAGCAGTGGGCGTGGATAGCAGCCTAGACGAAGGGCCAGGGAAGCTTTGCGAGAACGCATGTCGGCGGCGTCCGGGTTGCTGCCCGGCTTGGCGTTGACGGCGACGGTAGCGTGGTTGGGGCTGGCGGCGAGCGGTTGGATCGGCAAGGATCTCCTCGGGTTTGAGAAGAGCCCGGTCTCGGGAATCATGCTGGCGATCGTGCTGGGAATGGTGGTGGGCAACGTCTTCCGGCTGCCGGCGGTCTTCGCCGGCGGGATCAAGTTCAGCCTGGTCCGCGTACTGCGTCTGGGGATCATCCTGCTGGGCATCCGTCTGGGGCTCGGTGAGGCGCTGAAGGTGGGAGTGGTGGCGATCCCGCTGATCGTGCTCTGCATCACCGCGGCCGGACTTATCACTTACTGGCTCGGCAAGCGCCTAGCGCTGCCTCGCCGGATGAGCGTGTTGATCGCCGTCGGCACCAGTATCTGCGGGACGACGGCCATTGTTGCGACCGCGCCGGTGATCGGGGCCGAAGATGAAGAAACCGCCTACGCGGTGGCGAATATCACGGTGTTCGGGATTGTGGCGATGCTCTTCTACCCGTACCTGGCGGACGCGCTGTTTCCCGGCGATGCGGCCAGCGCCGGTCGGTTCCTGGGCACGGCGATCCACGAAACCGCCCAGGTGGCCGGCTCCGGATTGATCCATGGCCAGGTCTTTGGCGGGGACACCGTGCTGGACGTGGCGACCGTGATCAAGCTGGTGCGCAACCTGTTCATGGTGATTGTGATCCCCTTCCTGGGCTACCTGTACCACCGGCTGTCTGCGAGCGACAAGGGGTCCGTGGAGGAGGTGGATGTGCTGGGTCTGTTTCCGCTGTTCATCCTGGGTTTCGTGGCGCTGGCGGTAGTGCGGACGGTCGGGGATGCGACGCTCGAATCGGGCTCGGCCTTTGGGCTGTTCGACGCGGCGGCGTGGGGCGATCTGACCGGCGAGATCAAGCGCTGGGCCGAGCGTTGCTTGGCGGTGGCAATGGTCGGCGTGGGGTTGGGGATCAGCGTGCGCCAACTCCAAGGGCTGGGTCCGAAACCGTTCTATGTGGGGCTGGGGGCAGCGGTGTCGGTGGGGGTGGTGAGCCTGCTCGGGATCGCGGGCCTGAACCTGCTGGGGGTGGGCTAGGGGGTACGGAATTAGAGGTCGCGATGGTGCGATTACGCGGGATGCCGGTTGAAGTAGAATCTCGCCATGTTTGTCGGGTGAACAGTTGCGCGTTGGTGGGCCTCGAAGGGGTGACCGTCGATGTAGAAGTGGATATTTCGCGCAGACTGGCGGCGTTCAACATCGTCGGCCTGCCGGATGCGGACGTGCAGGAGTCCAAAGAGCGGGTGCGGGCGGCATCAGGAGATAGCGCAGCCGCTCCAAATCGTCTAGGGTGGATATCAGGTGCTCCTGAGAACGGGGGACCAGGTAGTCATCCAGAAACGGGACATGGTCTCCGTAGAGCCAATCCTCCGTCTTATTCACCCGGGTGCTCAACTCGCCGCCGGGGGTCTCGTACACCTTGCATGATGTGGGATAGAGATCCCCATCCCGGTCTTCCCGCCACTCGTGCACCGCGACCTCCGGGTGAAGGCGCACGGGCAGACCCGTGAGGTCGGCGTGATCGGACTGGTCCCGCAGATATCTCGCCGGTATTTCGAGCATCGCATCCAGTCCGAGTTCCAGTTGCCGTTCAACAAATTCGAACGAGTCCTGACACTCGGCTCGGAGCGCGTCGTAGAGCATGAAGCAGCACGGCACATGGTCCGACTGCTGCCCCTGAATAGTCCGGAGCGTCCGTTCCCGGGAGGTAAGCGCTGCGGCCATGGAGGATCTCCTGTCGGTCCGGCACCCGGGATCGTAGCAGCGCTCCCGTTCAAATCCTTCGCGGCTTCGCATTCCTCCCTGCGGGTCGGCCGCAACCAGGCGCTCACCCCGCCGCCACCCCCGCAGCTGCCGCCCTCGCTGGTCCGGCGTCGGAGCCCACCGACGTCCCCGCTCCCACCCCGACCCCCACCCCAACGGCCCCTCTCCGGCCTGCCAACAAGCCCACCCAATCCGCCGTCCCAGTCCCCATCCCCACTCAGGCTCCCGAGACCCCGGCCGGCCTCCTCGCCCGGTTCACCGGACCGCCCGAGCTCGCCACCTCCGTCCTGTCGGCGGGCTCTTCCACGGCGACCCGCCCCTCGCCCCGCCTAGGCGTCCGCCTGATCCTCGTCCCATTCCGGGAAGAACTGCTTCCAGTTCTCATAGATGATCATGTCCTGCATTTCTTTCGGGATCGTCGGCAGGCCGGTCCCCGCCACCGGCGCGTTGATGTTGCGCAGCCCGGTGATCACATTGTCGATAGTTCCCGACGGGAAATCCGACGCCAACAGGATCTTGTGCATAATCCCGTACTCCATCGCATTGCTCATCGAGTGCCAGTAGCGCCAGGGGCGGTAGTGGACCGCCGAAATGTCGGTCCAGAGATGCGGCGACTTCCGGATCAGCGCGATTAGGTCATCCTCCCAGGGGTGGCCCAGGTGGGCGATGACCATGCGCAGGTCGGGGAATTCCATGCAGATGTCTTCCAGCAGCAGTGGATTCGCCAGTCGCAGTTTTGACCGCGACGGGAACGTCGTCCCCTGGTGCCACATGACCGGCAGGTTATACTTCTGGCAGATTTCGAATACGCCCCAATACTGGCGGTCGGTAGGGTCGAAATCCTGGTAGACGGGGCCGAGCTTGAGTCCGCGCAGGCCTAGATCCTGAACGCAGCGCTCAAGTTCCTCCAGGTGTCCCGGTTGAGTCGGATCCACTGCCGCCCAGCCCACCAGTTTCTCCGGGTGCTCGGCCACGTAGTTGGCGATCACGTCGTTGGGCACCCAGAACCCGGTAGCCTTCGCCTGCATGCCAAAGACCACCACCCGGTCGGCCGTCGCGCTGACTTCCCAGTGGAGTTCCGGCGGTGAGTCGTAGGAATGCAGGTCCAGGCGCCCCTTGTAGGCCTGCCCGCCCGAGTACTTCAGCTTCACCAGCTTCGAAGCCAGCGCCTCCTGGGCAAACTCCTCGCTCTGGTGATCCGGATACCAGCCCACGTGCGTATGCGCATCGACGATCATGTTCGGCCCCTATCGCGGTCTTGAATCCATAACATCAGGAGGTTGGTTCAATTCCCAGTTCCAGCGGCATCTCCAGTCGCAGTGTCAGCGGCATCCCTCCGAAGGCTTGGCCGACCCGCAGGTCGCCGGCGATCGAAATCAACGCCAGCGCGTCGGCCGGCTCCAGCCCCAGGCACGTTTCGATGGCGCGCATCATGTTGTCGACCGCCTCCCGCCGCGCCTCCGCGAAGCCCTCCGCGCAGGTCAGCACCATGATGCGGTCGCCCACCTGCACCCACGGCCAGGACAGCGCCAACCCGGCCCGCAACCCGGCCTTCACCGTCACCTCCGCCGGGATCTCTAGCCCTACCCCCGAGAGTTCGCCATCGCCCTGGCAGGCGTGCACATCGCCGATCGACAGCAACGCCTCCGGTACCGCCACCGGCAGGAAGACCCGGCTACCCCGGCGCACCACCTTGTGGTCAAGGTTCCCGCCGTGGCGACCCGGTAGTCCGGTGATCACCGCTTCTCCAGCCGGTGCCGTTCCGATACAGCCGATCATCGGCTCCACCGGCAGCGCGATCCCATCGCCGTACTCGACCATTCCATCGACGACCCGACAGGTCCTGCCCAGTGGCCGCGGCACCCGTCCGACCGGAACCGGGCCCACATGCGCATGCCCGCCGCACCATCCCGGTGACCCCAGTTCAATCTCCAGCACATCCACCACCAGCGCGTCATCTGGCCGGGCACCGTCGATCGCCACCGGTCCGGTCACCGGATTGCCGGCTCCCGGAGTCGGTTGCGGCAGTTCGTAGACACTGCCGGTGGGCCGGTCCAGCAGTGCCCCGCTACGGGTGTCGCGGGTCGCGAACACGATCGTCGCCGGCGCGGCCACGGCCAGTTGTGGCGCGAGCGCCGCGTCATAGGCAAACGCCGATTGGTCCCGGGCCAGGTGCGGCGGCCCGGTTCCCGCCTCCTCGCCGTCAACCGCCATATCATTCACTCGAAAGATCTTCCTCAATTGCAAATGCGGCATCGATCGGCCAGTACAGCGTTACCGGCTTGCCAGCAGCAAGATCTTCCCGCTGTCCGGAACTCACCAGCTGGGCCACTATCTGCCCCACGCTCGTCTCCACCAGGTACTGCGTCGTCGGCCCCAGGTAGATCTGGTTCGCGACCACTCCGTTCAGGCGCGCGTCGTCATCACGGCTGTCCCCGGCCGCCACAATCTCAATCCGTTCCGGCCGCACCGCCGCATGCACGGTATCGCCGGTGGCCGGTCGCGGGGCGATCTGCATCGGGATCACATCGCTGGCGTTCGGCCGCATCACCGCCACATCGCCGTCCAGTTCGTCCACCCGGAAATCAAACGCATTCAGCGTCCCCACGAAATCGGCCACGAACGCCGTCGAAGGTCGTTCGTAGATTTCGCGCGCCGTGCCCACCTGCAGCAGGCGGCCATCGTTCATGATGCCGATGCGATCGGACATCAACAACGCCTCTTCCTGGTCGTGGGTGACGTACACGAACGTCGTCCCCAGCTCGTTCTGCATCGACTTGAGTTCGAGCTGCATGTGTTTTCTGAGTTTCACGTCCAGCGCGCTCAGCGGCTCATCCAGCAGCAGCACCATCGGGCGATTCACCAGTGCCAGCGCCAGGGCCACCCGCTGCTGCTGCCCACCGGAAAGCTGGTCCGCGCCGCGATTCTCCAGCCCGCCCACTCCGACCGTCTCCAGCATCTCGGAAACCCGCCCGGCGATCTCCTCCTTCGGCGTCTTCCTCACCTTCAACCCGTAGGCGACGTTGTCAAACACCGACATGTGTGGAAACAGCTCGTAGTTTTGGAAGACCATGTTCACCGGGCGCTTGTTGGGCGCCACATGAGTTACGTCCTCGCCACGCAAGTGGATGCTGCCCGAGTCCGGATACTCGAATCCCGCCAGCATGCGCAGCGTCGTCGTCTTTCCGCAGCCGCTCGGACCCAGGAGCGAGAAAAACTCTCCTTCGCGAATCTCCAGCTGCGCGTCAATGACCGCGCGGACGCTTCCAAAGCTCTTCGACACACCCTGCAGGTGGATGGCCACCTCCGTATTGCTATCGCTCATTCGACCTCCTGGGTCATCCGGCGGGCAGCGAGAAACGCGAGGCCGGTGGTGGCGACCAGCAGGATCGCGCCGATGGCGTTCAGTGTCGGGTCGATGCCCTGGTTGATCCGTCCATACATCAGTAGAGGAAGGGTCTTCTCCTGGCCGGCGGTGAAAAAAGCGATTATGAACTCGTCAACCGAGATGGCCATCGCCAGCATCATCGCCCCGATCACTGCCGGAAGGACAATCGGCAGCGTAATCGTGTAGAACGCTCTGAACCGGCCGGCCCCCAGATCGTAAGCGGCCTCCAGCAGGGAGAACCGAAAGCGGTCGAGTGCTGCGCCTATGACCAGGAACACAAATGGCAGAGCAACGACGACGTGACCGGCGATGGTCGCCCAGAGCGAGAAGCCGACATCAAGAGCGTGATACAAGACGGCCAGGCCGATGGAGTAGAGCAGCAACGGAAATGTTAGCGGCACCAGCGCGATTAGCAGTATGGTGCTCCGCGCCCGCCGGCCCAGGCGTGTCAGTCCCAGCGCCGCCATCAACCCCAATACGCCCGTCACCAGTCCGGTCGTGACCGCCGCGATCGCCGTTCGAACGAAGGCTCGCATCACCAGCACATCATTGAATATCTCGTCGTACCAACGCAGCGACAAGCCCTCGAACGGAAGGCTCATACGCGGGACCTGGTGAAACGAGAATGTCACCATGATCAGGAGCGGCGTGAACAGGAAGAAGAGGATGATGCCAACATAGATGGCCGCGCCGACCGGTTTCCTACTGTGCCGCAACCGGGTAATCATCGCGATATCCAGCGCACGCCGGCCAGCAGCGCCGATAGTATCGCCACTACGACAAACACCAGCGATATTGCCAGCGCCGCACCAAGGGGCCAGTTGAGCCCGCCCCCGAACTGGAACGCAATCTGGTTACCGACCATCTGGTCTCCGGTTCCACCCACCATCGCCGGGGTCACCCACTCGGCGGCGGCGGCGATGAAACTGAATGCGAACGCCGCGCTGACTCCCCGCATCGAAAGTGGCAGCACCACCTTCAACGCGGCGTGAATTTGACTGGAACCCAGATCGCGAGCCGCCTCGATCAGGCGCGGAGAAATATTCTGCATGCTCGAGAAGATCGGAAGGACCCCCAGCGGAATGAGAAAATTCACCGATGTGATGACGATGGCGAACGGGCTGTTGAGAAAGAATCGGATCGGCTCGTCGACGACCCCCATGCCGATCAGGCTCTGGTTCAGGACGCCGGCGCGCCCCAGTATGTTGCGCCAGGCGTAGATCCGCACCAGGTAGCCCCCGAACAGGCTGACCAGGACCAAAAAATACAGCAGCTGCCGGCGGCGCGGCATGACGTAGCTGATGATGTACGCGAACGGATAGCTGACGAGCACCACGATGACCGAGATGATCGCCGCGATGCGCAGCGTACGGGCAAAAAACGCCCGCAGCGTGGAGCTGGTGATGACTTCCCAGTAGTTCTCGAGAGTCAGTTCGGGAACGAAATCGAAATTCCGGACCGAATAGAAGCTGAGCCCGATCAGAACCGTGATGGGCGCGACGAAAAAGACAAGAAAATAAAGAGAGGCGGGCGCCAGTTGGAGCCAGGCTCCAACCCGACGCCGCCTCCCTCGTAAGGGGCTCTTGCCGTCGGCCGCCTTCTCTGTGACGACCGCTCCGGTCGCGTGCATTCCGGTCGCCGACTAGGCTGCTATCCGGCCTTAATCGCCTGCCAGGCGTCCAGCCAGTCCTGGTATGACGTGTAGCCTTCTCCCGGATCTTCCGGAGGCGTGGCGTTCTTGAACATCGCTCCGGTGTCGGTGCCCAGGACTATCGAGTAGTCGTAGATCTGGGCACCGAGCTCGATCATGCCGATCGATTTCCGGTTGACCGTAGCCGAGATCAAATTCGTCGCCACCTGCGCCTGCACGTCCGGCGACAGCATCATGTCGATGTACTCGTACGCACAGTCCACGTCGTCGGCCGTGACGGGGATGGCCAGCCCATCCCACCAACCGCCGGCCGACTCCTGGAAGAAGCCGAAATCGAGCTTGACGCCCTTCTCGGCGGCCCAGGTGAGCATCGCTTCCCAACCGCCCATGGCCAGATCGATGTCGCCGGCGACAAGGCGGTCGGTGGCGTCCTGGTAGCCGGTGTTGAACGCCGACGCGTTCCCCACTATCACCGCGGCCTGCTCAACAATGACGTCCAATTGCTCAGGCGTGATGAGCGGTGCGTCTGGGGTCGCTACGTCGATGTACCCATCGGCGATACCAAGAAGGAAGTAGACCAGCGCGGGCGCGTCGAACAACACGAACCGGTCCTTCCATTCGGGTTCCATCATGTCGAGTATCGATGTTGGAGGGCTTTCAACCCGGGCCGGGTGGTAGACGTAGGGCCCGTCGCCCCAGGCGATCGGCGCGCCGTAAACGGTGCCGTCCGGGCCACGCAGGGATGAATTCTCCCGCAGGCCGGGCACCATGTCGTTCCAGTTCGACAGCCGGCTCGTGTCCAGGGGCTGGAGGATCCCGGACGCGATCATGCGCTGGGACCAGTGATACGGGATCGTCACCAGGTCGTATACATTGCCGACCTTGATCGAGGCGATCAATTCTGACCAGTTACCCGGCCAGGAGCCTTCCAGCGCCGTGTTCAGACCCTCACGCCAGGCGGCCAGTTCGACGTCACCTTCTTCACCCGCAAGACCGATGAAGCTCAGCGTCGCGTCCTGGCAGGCCGACACCGTCGGCGGCGGAGTCACCAGTTTCTCTACCTCGACGATCTTCTCGACCTCCACCACCTTCTCCACCTCGACCACCGTCTCGACCTCAACGGTCTTCGTCGCACCGGGAACCTCCACCTCGACCACCCTGGTCTCGCCGGGAACCTCCACCTCTTTTATGACCTCAACCGGAACTTCTTTGATAACTTCGCGAATCTCCGTGTCGCCACAAGCCGCCAGCGCCGCCATTCCTACCGTGCCGACGCCGATGCCTCGCAACAGCCCTCGTCTGGTCAGGTGCTCCACAATATCCCTCCATGGGTTGCTGAATTCACTCTCGCAACGGTGAGCGCAAGCTATGCCCTCAACCGTGACTCCCTTGTCTCCTGCCGGTGCCCCCCTTCTAATCGTTGCGCAGAACGCAACGCCGGTGCACTCTGATGCTATTCTGGCCCCCCCGGATAGCCTCAGTCAAACCGTTGCATCACTTGGGTTAGGCTGTCCCGCCCGCCCGCACATCCACTAGGGGGCATCTATTATGCCCAGCAGGAGCCAGTGCCCGCCGGACCGACTGGTGCCGATTTCGGCAAAGGAACACAGAATTTGGCGAATCTACAATCTGCCGCCCGGGTAGTCCATGTCTTGGAGTTCCTTGCCCGGGTCGAGGGCGCCGGCCTTGACGAGGTCGCCACCGAGCTCGGCGTCCACAAATCAAACGCCCTCCGTCTCCTCGCCACCCTGCGCGATTTCGACTGGGTTACCCTCGACCGCACCCGGTCCCGGTACTCCCTCGGCCCCCGGCTCGTCACCATTGGGCAGGCCGCCACCTCCGGGCAGCAGTTCGAACAGGCGATTGGCCTCGCCCGGGAGGTGCGCGACCTCACCGGTGAAACCGCTCATATCTGCGTGCCCTACGGCGACCGCATGCTGGTCGTCGGCCGGGTCGACAGCACCACGCCCCTAAAAGTAACCACCGACGTCGGTTGGGAAGACCACCTGCACGCCTCCGCCGTCGGCAAAGTCTTCCTTGCCACCCTGTCCGACGGCGAACTCGAACTCGTGCTCAACCGGCTCGACCTGGCGAAGCTCACCCCTTCCAGCATCGATTCCCGGGACGCCCTCCTCGAAGACATCCGGCTGATCCGCGAGCGCGGCTACGCCATCAACCAGGAAGAGCAACAATCGGGAACCACCGCCATCGGCGTCGCCCTCGGATTCGGAGTCGGACCGCTCTCCATCATCTCGCTATCCGCCAGCGGCCCCGCCAATCGTTTCTCCCCCGCCGTAATGGAGGGTTTCGCCCCGGCGATTCTGGAGATCGTCCGCCCGTATCAGGCGCTGGACGGCCTGCCTGGGTCGGCCGACGGCGAAAACGCGTAACGCGCCAGCGCCTCCCGATCCAGCTCGATCCCCAGCCCCGGTCCGGCCGGCAATCTCGCCCCGGTCCAACCGACGAAGCTCGCATCGGCGACCAGCGTCGACTCGAAATACAGCGGTCCGATCAAATCCGCCGGCATCGCCGTGCTCAGGCGCGGGCACACCGCCGCGACCTGGGCCAGCGCCGCCGCCCCGATCCCCAGCTCCAGGTTCGACCCGAACGTCACTTCGAGCCCCAAGTCCAGCGCCGTCCGCGCCATCCGCAAGCAGCGCCGCAGCCCGCCGCACTTCCCCGGATAGACGCTAACGGTATCGAACGACCCCGCCCGCCAGGCCGCCGCCACATCCTCCAGCGTCCAGATCGACTCATCCCCCACGATCGCCGCCGCCGTCATCTCGCGCAGTCCCGCCGATTCCGAATCCGCTCCCCTGGGCAATGGTTGTTCAAAGGCCGCCACCCCCAGCTTCGTCAGGGCCGCCACCCCGACCTTCGCGTCCTCCTCGCGCCAGCCCTCGTTGGCATCCACCGTCAACTGCATCGCCTCGCCAACCTCGCGTCGAACGGCTGCGACCCGTTCAATGTCCTCGCCCACATCCAGGCCGACCTTCACCTTCAGTGTCGACGGGCCCAGGCCCGCGGCGTCGCGCGCCATTTCCATCACCAAATCCGTCGCCCGCGCCGGCAGCACCAGTTTCGTTGGAATTCGCTCCCGGACCGGCCCGCCCAGCAGATCGGCCACCGAAGCCCCCAGCCGTTTCCCGGTCAGGTCCAGGCACGCCATCTCGATCGCCGCTCGCAGAAACGGCCGGCCCTCTAGCAATGGGTCGATCGCGGCTGCCAGCCGGTTCCAGTTCGCCGGGTCCGTCCCCACCAACCGGCTGCCAACGTCGCCCTCCAGCAACTCCGTCGAGCCGGCCGCGTCCTCACCGCTCCAGGTCGGCGAGCAGGTCACCTCCGCCAGCCCCACCGCCCCATTGTCCGTGCCCAACTCAAGGATCACATACTCACTGGCGGTGACCTCGCCGTGGGCCGTCCGCGGAAGGAACCGGGTCAGCCGCGGCACCCGCACCGGCGTCGCCCGGACGGTGGTGATCTTCATCGGCTTTGCCCCGCCTTCAGCCGGCCGTTCGGAGCCGGCCGCCGTGCCGTCATTGCCCGTCGCGATGCCGTTCGATCGCCGCCTGGTCCAGCTCCACGCCGAGCCCCGGTCCGGTGGTCGGCCCCACATAGCCCGCCTCCACCGGCAACTCCCCCTTGACCACGTCGTCCAGGTAGTAGAACCGCGAGATGATGTCGCAGGGCACGATGTCATCCGCCAGGCCCGGCACCGACAGCGCCAGCTGGATGTGGGCCGACGTCGCGATGCCGAGTTCCAGGTTGCTGCCGATCATCCAGCCCAGTCCTGCCGCGTGCGCCATCGAGGCGATCGCCCGCGCTGGCGCCAGTCCCCCCGACATGCCCACGTAGACCGACAGGATGTCCGCCGCCCCGGCGCGAATGATCGCCGCCGCCTCGGCCGGCGTCCCGTTGGACTCATCCGCTACCAGGGGCACCGGCAGTCCCCGGCGCAGCTCCGCCATCCCTTCCAGGTCCGCCGCCGTCAGTGGCTGCTCCAGGAACGCCATCCCCAGGTCCAGCAGCGGCGGGATCGCCCGGTTCACCTGGTCCCGCGTCCACCCGCCATTCGCATCTACCCCCACCGTCACCTCGTCACCCACCGCCTCCCGCACCGTTGCGAACCGCGCCAGGTCCGCCTCGTGCCCGCCCACCGCCAGCTTCACCTTCATCGTCGTGAACCCCTGGTCCTTCGCCCATCCCGCCGCCGTAGCCGACCGTTCCAGCGTCGCCCCGGTCACCGAGAATTTCGTCCGCGCGCGGGGCCGCACCGGCCCGCCGAACAGTTCGTGCACCGGCATGTCGTGCACCTTGCCCACCAGGTCCCACAGGGCCATCTCCACCCCGGCCTTGGTGAAGTAGTGTCCCGCCACCGCCCCGTTCAGCACCTCCGACACCGCCAGGACCCTGGTCGGGTCCAGCCCCGTCAACGCCGGCGCTAGGTAGCTATCCACGATGTGCGCCGCCGTACTCCCGTCCTCGCCGCTCCACAGATGCGTCCCCGACACCTCCCCCAACCCCACCAGGCCCTCATCCGTGTTCACCACCACGATCCCAAACGGCGACCTCGCGTGGGTACCGCGGGCGCTGGTAATCACTCGCGCCGGGTCCATCGGGACTATCACCGGGATGACTTCGATGGAGGTGATCTTCATGGCTTTCCTTTGCCTCAATCCAGGCCCAGCAGGGTCACGCTGTCACGTTCGATGATTCCCTCGATTACCTCCGCCGGAATCGGCGGCATCCCCGTTCCCGCGACGACCGCGTTGACATTGCGCAGCGCGTCGATACTCTGTTCGAGGGTTGAAAACGGGTAGTCCGAGCCCAGCAAGATTTTGTCCGTCACCCGGTATTCGACTGCCGCGTTCAGCGCCAGGTAGAACTGCATCGGCCGCGTGTGCAGCGCCGATACGTCGCTGTACATCCGCGGATGCTTGCGGACGACCGCCATGTTCTCCTCGCACCAGGGGTGTCCCAGGTGCGCCAGGCAGATCGCCAGCCCCGGAAACGCGATGCCCACCTCGTCCATCATCCAGGGTCGCGCGTGGCGCAGTGGCGACTTCTGCACAAACGTTGTCGCCATGTGCGTCAGCACCGGTATCCCCAGCCGTTCGGCCTCCCCGTACAGCGCCATCGCCCCCGGCCCCACCGGATTCGCATCCTGGTAGATCGGCGCTAGCTTCAGGCCGCGCAGCGGCAGCGTCTCCACCGCATGCCGGAGCCGCTCCACGCCATCCGCACGATTCGGATCCACGCTTGCGAACCCGATCAGCTTCTCCGGGTGCTGGGCGACGTAGTTGGCCACGTATTCATTGGGCACCTCGAAACCGGCCGCCGGCGCGTCGAACGCCACCACGATCGCCCGTTCCGCCCCCCGGACCGCCTCCCAGTGATCCTCCAGCGTGCGCCCTTCCCAGCGCACCTCGCCCCAGGCCTTCGCCAGGTCTGCCGCGAACTGGCCCGAGTAGTGCTCCGCCGCGCCCACGTGGGTGTGGCAATCAATCGGCATCGGCAACCTCCTGCCGGCGTGCAATCGCGGTTAGCTCATCCCCGCCGCCAGCGCCAAGCTGATCCGCGCCGATGCCACCAGTTCCTCGATCTCCACAAACTGATCCGGCGCGTCGTGCCACTGGCCAATGCCGTAGACCACCGTCTCCAGCCCCGCTCGCGCAAGGTCTGCCGCGTCCGTGATGAACGCCTGCCCCGGGAGCTCGTTGGTCACCCGCGGCGCGCAGCCCAGCGCCTCCGTGTGCGCCTCCGAAATCGAATCGATCAGCTTGCCCTCAGTCGCGCCCATGAACGGATTCTGCACCGCCGTGATCATGACCCGGCGCTCGATGTTGTCCGGGCACACCCGGTCCACCGTCTCCTTGATGCGGGCCTTCACGTTGTAGCGATCCATGCCCGGTACGTACCGCAGGTCGCCGCGCACGAACGCCTCATCGGCCACCGATCCGGGCGCGAATCCGCCCTGTATTTGGCCTTTCACGAGACGCGGCAAGTCCGGCAGCCGGTCGGACGGTTCGTAATCGAACGTCTCGACATTTATCGCGTTGTATACATCCACCGCCGCCGCCAGCGCGTCCGCCGCCAGTTCCTGCCGGGATATGTGGGCTGTCTCGCCGCGCAGGCGTACTTCCCACTTCAGCGCCCCACCGTTGCCGGTGTGAATCGCCATCCCCGACGGCTCCCCACAGATCGCATAGCCCTCGTTCGGACCCTCACTCGCCAGTACGTACTTCGTCCCCAACCCGATCGTGTCGTGATGTATCACCGCCTGCAAGATCAGATCCCCCGGCAGCGGCCCCATCGTCGGCGCCACCTCCACCGCCGCCACCATCGCCGCCACCGCCCCCAGCATGTCGGTGATGCCGAATCCGTACACCCGCTCGTTTTCGATCCAGGGGTCCAGCGGGTCGTGGCTCCACGGCCCCGGGTGAGCGTGGGCGTCCATGTGGCCGTTCAGAACCAGCGGCGGTCGCTCGCCGGTCCCTTTCACCCGGGCGATTACGTTCGGCCGTCCCGGCACCAGCTCCATCAGGTGCAACTCGATCCCGGGTCGATCCAACGCCTCCGCCACGATCTCCGCCACCGCCCCTTCTTTGCCGTCCGGCGTCGGCGCCCCACAGATCATCCGCGTTAGTTCCACCACTCGATCTTCCTTCACCGCCTCCGTCGCCGCCTTCAGCGCTCCCGCTACGTCACTCATGATTCCGAATTCGCTCCTGCTACCGGGCATCGCTGCCCATTGCCTGACCCGGGTGACGCGACCCTCGCGTCATCCCTCTTTCCTGTACCGGCCGATCGTTGCGCGGGCTCTGCCGTCGGGTTCGCCGCCCCGGCCGACGCTCCCGCACAATAACCGTCGAGCCTGTCCCGGCCGCGGTCCATCCGGTCCTCATTTCGCCGGCTCCGAACCCGCCCTGAAATCCCGCTTGGCCGTCATTGCGGGCAGTCTTGCGCGTTGCGCCCTTCGCAACTATGATGCGCAGACGAGGGCAATTCTCCCGACCCGGCAAGGCGATGTCAAACCACCCCGGCACCCGCCCGGCAGCCCACGGGCCGCCCCCGCAGCAGCGTGAAACGGCCGGGGGCAGGGGGCCGCTCACCGTGAACCCGGTACGCTGCGCCGTCGTCGGGCTCGGCATGATCGGCAGTGTCCACGCCGCGGTGCTCCATGAGCATCCCCTCGCCGACCTGGTGGCCGCCTGCGACCTGGACCCTGCCACCCGCTCCGCCGTTCCGCCGGGTGTGCCCCTCATAGATAGTCCCGAGCGCCTCTTCGACGAGTACAAACTCGAAGCCGTCTTCATCTGCACCCCGCAGGCCCATCACCGAGAGGTCGTCGAAGTCGCCCTGCGCCGTGGGCTCGCGGTGTTCTGCGAAAAACCGATAGCCCACGACCTGGAAGACGCCGACGCCATCATCGCCGCCGCTGATCGCGGCCCCGGCCGCCTGGTGATCGGCCACACCCTGCGCTTCGATCCCGCCTACGTCCAACTTGCGGCCGCCATCGCCGCCGGCGACATCGGCGAGGTCGTTTCCATCGCCGCCCGCCGCAACGTCCCTTCCTTCGAAGGTCGCGTCATCGCCGGCCGCACCACCCTGGCGACCGAAATTGCCGTACACGATCTCGATGTCGCCCGTTGGATAGCCGGCGACATCGTCCGCGTCCACGCTGAGCAATCCCGGCGCGGCGTCGTCGGCGAGGGCTTCGCCGACGCCATCGTAGCCACCATCCGCTTCGCCGGTGGCGCGGTCGGCGTCATGGATTTCAACTGGACCATGAGCGCCGAAAGCGGCGTCAGTTCGGACCATCGATTCGCCGCCTTCGGTTCCGACGGCTCCGCCTACGCCGATTCACGTACCCCGTCGGTCGCAATCTTCAGCACCACCGCCACCTCGTTCATCCGCACCGATTGGCTCGCCGAGCTATACGGCGTCTACGCTGGAGTCCTGCGCACCGAGGACGAATACGTCTTGCGAACCATCCGCGAAAATCTCGAATGGCCCATCAGCCTCGGCGACGCGCGCGCCGCGCTCGACGCCGCGCTCGCCCTCGATTGTTCCCTCGCCACCGGCGAGCCCGTCACCGTCAGCACTCCGCCCGATCCCGTCCCGGCCGTTGCCAACTAGAGGAGAGAACACTGGAATATTCCGTTCAAGTTCTGAGCATGGGCCAGTCGCTGATCGCCGGGCCCGAAGTCTTCTGGATGAGTCACTGGGATGAAGAGCTGCCGCTGGCCTTCAACGTCACCCTCATCCGCGGTCACGGCATCACCGCCCTGGTCAACACCTCCCCACCCGACACCACCGAATATGTTGAAGAGCACTTCCCGGCCATGCGCTACCTGCACGACGCCCCGAAGGGCGACCTCGTCCGCGAAGACGGCCACTACATTGAAGCCGCCCTCGCCGCCGCGGATCTCACTCCCGACGACATCACGCACGTCTTCCTCACCCCGCTTGAGATGTACACCACCGGCACGCTGGACAAGTTCCGCCGCGCCCAGATCGGGATCGCCAGGCGCGGCTGGATCCACTTCCACGTCACCCACGACCATCCCCACGATTCCCGCTGGCGGTCCTTCACCCCGGAGACAATGGTCGACTTGATCACCGACTCCTGGGATCGCGTCCGCCTCCTCGAAGACGAAGACCAGATCGCGCCCGGGCTGCGCACCTGGTGGTCTGGCGCCCACCACCGCGAGTCAATGGTGGTCGAAGTCGATACCGCCGCCGGCGTCGTCGCCATCTCCGACTCGTTCTTCTACTACGAAAACGTCGAAGACGGTCAGATGCTGGGCCTTTGCGAGAACATGTACGAGGCTCTCGAGGCCAACCGCCGCGTCCTGGCCACCGCCGACCACATCGTTCCCGTCCACGACCCCAAAGTGTTCGATCGCTACCCCGGCGGCATAATCGCCGATTGACCCCAACCACGGAGAGACCATGGAACCTGTAAACGTCGCCCTCTTCGGCATCGGCATGATCGGGCGCGAGCATGCCCGCATCCTCGACGCCAATCCCGGCGCCAACCTGCTCGCCGTCTGCGACACCGATCCCGACGCCGCCCAGTATGTGCCCGACGGCGTCGAGTTCACCACCGATCTCGACGCCGCTCTGGGCACTCCGGGTCTCGAAGCCGTCTGGGTCTGCACTCCCCAGGCATTCCACCTGCCGGTGGTCGAAGCCGCCCTGGACCGTGGCCTGGCGGTGTTTTGCGAGAAGCCCATCGCCGCCTCCATCGAGGACGCCAACGCCATGCTGGTCGCCGCCGAGCGCAATCCCGGCCCCCTGGCCATCGGCCACACGTTGCGCTTCGACCCCAACTACATCGCCGTGCACGATGCCGTCGCCGCCGGCGAACTCGGCGAGATCGTCCACCTCGCCGCGCGTTGGAACGCTCCCGATTACGAAGGCCGCATCATCTCCGGCCGCACCACCGTCCCGGCCGAGATGGCCATCCACGACCTTGACATAATGCGCTGGCTCGTCGGCCCTATCGAACGCATCTACGCCGAGGCGGCCGGCATGGAAGTCGTCGGGCCCGGCCCCGACGCCGCCGTAGGGACCGTGCGCTTCGCCTCCGGCGCGGTCGGAGCCCTCGATCACAACTGGATCCTGCCCGGTGAAAGCGGAGTCAAATCGGACCATCGCCTGGCGGTTTTCGGCTCGCGCGGCTCGGCCTACGTCGAGTCCCGCGAGACCCCGGCGGTCATCTTTACCGAAGATTCCACCCGCTTCCTTAACACCACCTACTATTCGTACCCCAACGGCATCCCTTTCGGCGCCCTGCCCACCGCGGACGCCTACCTCCTGGCCATGGTCCGCGACGGCCGCCCGTGGCCCATCAGCCTCGAAGACGCCCGCGCCGCCCTGGTCGCGGCGACCGCCATGGAGAAGTCCATCGAAACCGGCCGCCCCGTGTTGCTCGCCGACGTCGAAGCCGGCCGTGTTTGAGTCCCGGGCACGAGAACAAGTGATCCAACTACCTTCCCCGACCGCGCCACCATCCTCCCCGTTCGCTTCACCCGACCCGCAATCAACAAGGAAATTTCAATGAGCCATGTGATGACCGTTCGCGGCCCCATCGACCCATCGGAAGTCGGTCCCACGCTCACCCACGAGCACATCTTCATGGACGGCCGTCCGGGCTGGGACCCGTCCGAGTTGCACGATCGCTCCATCGGCGAGCGCCCCCTCTCACCCCGCACCGCTGGCATCGCGCGCTGGAACGGCTCCGGCATTCGCGACAACCTGGCACTGCTCCATGACGACGACTACGACCTGATGCGTGGCGAAGTCGCCGAATTCGTGGAAGCCACCGACGGCAAGGGAGTCCTCGTCGAACTCACCATCGTCGGGATAAATCCGCAGCCTGCCGCCCTCCTCAAGCTGTCCAACAACCTCGACCTGCACATCGTCGAAGGTTGCGGCTACTACGTCCACTCCACCCATCCTGAGTCGCTTGAAGACCAGAGCGTCGACGAGATCGCCGACGAGCTCCACAGGATCGTCACCGAAGGGTTCGACGGCACCCCGGTTCGTCCCGGGCTCATCGGCGAGATCGGCACCTCCGAGGAGCTTCAACCTTGCGAAGAGCGCGTCCTGCAGGCCTCGGCCCGGGTCGCCATCAAGACTGGGCTCCCGATCAACATCCACGCCCATCCGCCGAAGCTCCCGGTACTGATGCGCATTCTCGACATCCTCGAGGAAGCCGGCCACGATCTCCGCCGCACCTCGATCTCCCACCTCGACGAAATCTGGGACCTCGACTATCACATTCAAGTCCTGAGGCGCGGCGTCATCACCGGCTTCGACAGCTTCGGCCAGGACGGTTACTTCAGCCCCACCTGGAAGTCGATGAGCGACCACACCAAGATGACCACCATGGTCGCCCTGATCGATCACGGTTTCGAAGACCAGTTGGTCATGTCACAGGACATCTGCAAGAAGCACTACCTGCTCGAATTCGGCGGCCTCGGGTACGACCACGTTGTCCGCCGCATCGTCCCGCGCCTGAAGAGTGTCTTCGGCGTCGACGACGCGACTATCGACAAGCTACTCGTGCAGACTCCGCGGCGTTTCCTGACCATCGACAGGGACTAGCCGCCCCGGCGACGCGCCGGGGGCCGGAGCGCCGGCCCCGCCCGGCAACCACCGGAGGAACTACGCCTAGGCCGGGTCCGGGCGCGTCAGCAGCCGGCGCGGAGTCTCCAGCAGTGCCTTGTCGATCGCCGTCTGCGACAGCCCCATGTGCTCCCGCATGCGCGGGATCACCCGCTCCAGCACGTGGTCATAGCCCATCCCCGCGTAGCGACGCAGGTAGTGCTTCTTGCCCATGTCCTGCGCCACCACCAACTGATCCTCAAATCCGCGCTCGGCCAGAGACACCATCGTCTGCGCCTTTTCCTGGTCGCTCAGCGATTTCCACGTCGGCGTGAAATAGCCGTCCTGGCCAAAGCTGTCGAACCCGGTCACCACGCCCTTTTCCAGCACCTGGGTGTGGTAGTCGAGGTCCATGATCTCATCCAGGTGCGACAGGTAGATCCGGTCGGCCGGCAGTCCCTCTTCCAGAAGTAGATCGATGATGCGTAGTGTCACCGCCAGCTTTGGCGGATGGCAGTGCACGTTCACTGCCGTCCCCGTCGCCAGCCCTGCCCGCGCCGATGCCCGCAGCACCCGTTCCTCACAATCCTGCAGCGTTTCCGACGTCCCGATCTCGCCGAGAATTCCGGGCCGCACATCGGTGTCCAGTAGGCCCTCGTTCAGTTGCGTCAGGAAGTACTCGGTCATCCGCTCCACGGAGGCGTCCTCCAGCCACTCCGGGTGACAATCGTGCACGTAGAAGCCCAGCCCCGCCACCACGTTCAGGTCCAGTTCCTCGGACAGTTGGCGCATCTTCGCCGGCGCCGGTGAGATACCCTCGATCGTCAACTCCACTAGGCAATTGCCGCCCGCCTCCTTAAAATGCCCCACCTCTTCTAGGATGAGCAGGTAGTCCCTGTCCGGCGACGCCACCAGGTCGTCCAGGTAGGCCCCGTTGTCCCAGCGCGCCAGCGCCGCTAGGCTTGCGTCGATCGGCTGCCGGCCGTCCTCCGGATCGGCCAGTCCCGACGGGTCCCAGAACTGACTGGCATCGAAGAATATGTGCTCGTGCATCATCGTCGGACCCAGGTCCCCGGGTCGGATTGGCCCCCGTACCGTCATGATATGACTCATCGCAGTCCCCTTCGTTTGCTACTTCCCGAAACAATCCCGGCTACGCGTCGCCGTCCCGCGTCAACAGCCGTCGCGGTGTGCCCACCAGCGCCTTGTCGATCGCCGCCTGCGACACGCCCATGAACTTCTTCATCCGCGGCATCACCCGTTCGATCACGTGGTCATAGCCCATCCCGCCGTAGCACCGCATGTAGCGTTTTCGACCGATGTCCTGGGCCACCACCAGCTGATCCTCGAATCCCCGATCAATTAACGCCACCATCATCTGCATCTTCTCGAGGTCGCTCCGCGACTTCCAGGTGGGCGTGAAATGCCCGTCCTGGCCAAAGCTGTCGAACCCCGTCACCACGCCCCGTTCCAGAACCTGGGTGTGGTAGTCCAGGTCCATGATCTCGTCCAGGTGGGAGAGGTATACCCGGTCCGCCGGCAGCCCTTCCCCGATCAGGGTGTCGATGATCCGCAGCGTCACCTCCAGCGCCGGGGGATGGCAGTGCACGTTCACCGTCGTGCCCGTCGCCACCCCGGCCCGCCCCGCCGCCTGCAAGACCCGGATCTCACAGTCGTAGATCTCCTCCGATGTTCCGATCTCGCCCACGATCCCCGGCCGCACGTCCGTACCCAGCAACCCGCCGTGTAGTTGTTTCAGGAAGTAGTCGGTGAGCTCCTCCACCGACGCGTTGTCCACCCACGGCGGATGCACCGCGTGCACGTAGAAACCGAGCCCGGCGACCACGTGGAGATCTACCTCCTCCGACAGATCACGCACCCGTAGCGGCGCCGGCTCAATGCCCTCGACGGACAGCTCGACGAGGCAGCTGCCGCCGCAGGCTTTGTAGTGCCCGACCTCCTCAACTAACAGGTCGTAGTCGGCATCCGGCAACATCACGACATCGTCCAGAAACCCGGTGCCGTGCCATCGGGCGAGGCCCCCCAGGCTGGCGTCAATGGGCCTTCTGCCAACCTCCGGATCCGTCATTTCGGACGGGTCCCAGAAGTCCGCGTTCGTAGTCTTGAAGATGTGCTCGTGCATCATCGTCGGCCCTAGATCCTCGGGGCGGATCGGCCCCCGCACAGTCATGATGTGACTCATCTCAAAACCCCCTTCGTTGGACAGCTAGTCAGACCATTGGTCCCGGCCGTCGCCGACCCGGGTCAGCAGCCGCCGCGGCGTATCCACCAGCGCCTTGTCAATGGCCGTCTGCGACACGCCCAGGTGCTTCTTCATCCGCGGCATCACCCGCTCGATCACGTGGTCGTAGCCCATGCCGCCGTAGCGTCGCATGTAGTGCTTCTTGCCGATGTCCTGGGCCACCACCAGCTGATCCTCGAATCCCCGGTCGATCAACGCCACCATCATCTGCATCTTCTCGAGGTCGCTCCGCGACTTCCACGTCGGCGTGAAGTACCCGTCCTGGCCAAAGCTGTCGAACCCCGTCACCACCCATCGCTCCAGCACCTTCGTGTGGTATTCAACGTCGTCGATTTCGTCGAGGTGGGAAAGGTAGACCCGGTCCGCCGGAAGCCCCTGGCCGGTCAGCGTGTCAATAATTAGCAGCGTCGTGTCCAGGACCGGCGGATGGCAGTGCACGTTCACTGCCGTGCCCGTTGCCACCCCGGCTCTCCCCGCCGCCTGCAGAACCCGAATCTCGCAGTCGACGATGTCTTCCGACGTCCCGATCTCGCCAATGATCCCCGGCCGCACGTCCGTACCCAGTAACCCTTCGTTCAGTTGCTTCACGAAGTAGTCCGTCAACTCCTCCACCGACGCATTGTCCACCCAGGGTGGGTGGATCGCGTGCACGTAGAAACCGAGCCCGGCCACCACGTGCAGATCGAGATCCTGGGACAGGTCGCGCATGCGCACCGGCGCCGGTTTGATGCCCTCGATCGACAGCTCCACGATGCAACCGCCGCCGCACGATTTGTAGTGCCCCAGTTCCTCGATCATCAGGTCGTAATCGGCGTCGGGCAACAACACGATATCGTCACGAAACATGCTGCCGTTCCACCGGGCGAGCCCCGAAAGGCTGGCGTTCATCAACTTTTCGCCAAGTTCCGGATCTTCGAGATCGGACGGGTCCCAGAACGCTGCACTGGTGTCTTTAAAGATGTGCTCATGCATCATCGTGGGGCCGACTTCTTCGGGCGAAATCGGACCGCGTACGGTCATTACGTGGCTCATTCCAACCTCCCGGCTCCGTCCCGGCCGGGCCCTTACCCGGGTTCCGGCCTGCCCGACGGATCACTCGTGGCGGCCTGGCTGTTGCGCAGACCGCAATGGCGATGCGGAATTATAGCCACAACGGCCCCCGGTTCCCGTCGGTCGGCCATGGCAGTGGCTCCGTCCGGGAAGAGCCGATCTTGCGGCGCCGTGCAACCGATGGAGGAACGGACGCCCGCGTCTATGCAAGAATTCGCGGGGCCGCGAGTTTGACGCGAACTGGCAGTACCGGAAAGTGGCTGCACATGAACGACGCGACGACAATCCACCAGATTCAGGATCTCACCCGCGAGGAAGTCGCCCGCATCGCCCCGGATGCCGTGGCCGTCTTCCCGACCAGCTCGACCGAGCAGCACGGGCCGCACCTCGCGGTCCGGGTCGACGCGCTCCTCGTCGGCGAAGTTGTTCAACGGGCCATGCGGCGCGTTGCGACCTCCCGCCCCGTCGTGCTCGTACCGCCCCTAGTGTTCGGCGCTTCCGATCACCACCGACCTTGGGCCGGGACGTTGTCACTGAACCTGGACACCTACATGCGGGTCGTCCGGGACGTTTGCGAATCGCTTTCTCTCAACGGCTTTCGACGGGTGCTACTGATGAATGGACACGGTGGCAACGACGCCCCGAACATAGTCGCCGCTCGCGACGTCGCCAATCGCTTTGACATCCGCATCGACGCCTACTCCTACTGGAACATCAACCGGGACGCGCTGCTAGCCCTCGCACCGGGCGAATTCGGCGCCCTGCCCGGTCACGCTTCAGATTTTGAGACCTCCTGCATGCTCGCCGTCGATCCCAACTCGGTCCGTCCCGATTTTGAATCCCTGATAGGTGCGGCGATGGCCGCCACAATCGACGGCGAGACCGCCGACTTCGGAATCGCCGGGCCCGCCGGCAAGCCAACTCTCGGTTTCTCCGACGACTCCAGCCACGCCAACGCGGAGATTGGTGAAGCGTTCTTGGATCGGGCCGGACAGAGCTTGGCCGAGTACATCGATCGCGAGTTCGGCGGGTAGCCCGCGGGCTCCAGGTCCGGCCGAATCAGTCCAGCGCCGCGATCAGCCCGCTCATATAGCCCACCGCGTGCGCCCGCGCCCGGTGGCCGTAGGTCGAATCGTTCACCATTCCCGGCACGTGATCGTCGATGAGGTAGCCATCGAATCCGGCCTCATGCAGCGTCCGAATCACCTCCGCCAGGTCCAGGTTCCCCTCGCCCAGGAAGCACTCTTCGAAGCTCTCGGCGGTCCCGCGAACGTCACGGAAGTGGACGTAGCAGATTCGCTCCCGCTCAGCGAAGTAGCGCACCGCTTCCAGGCAGTCGGAACCCATCATCGCCGACCACGAACCGGTGCAGAACTGCATGCCCAGGTTCGGGCTCGGAGCCGTCGCGAACAGCCGCTTGAACGCCTCAAAATCGATGAGCGCCCGCCCCACTCCGCCCAGCAACGGCACCGGCGGATCGTCCGGGTGGACCGCCAGTCGCACCCCGGTCGCTTCCGCAACCGGCAGCACCGCGTCCAGGAAGTATTCGAGATTCGCCCACATTTCCGCGACCGGGTAGGTCCGCCCGTGCGACACCGGAGCCCGCTGCGCCAGTTCCAGGTCGAAATCCGCCACCCGGGCTCCTCCTCGCCCCCGCTTTGCCCGGGATGTTCGCCAGACCCCGTCCGTCATCCAGTGAAAGCCCAGTATCGGGATGCCCGCCCGGCCCACGTTGCGGATGGTCGCGCAATAGTCCTCGATCTGCTCATCGCGCCCCGGCAACCCGAGCAGGGGGCGGTCGTAGAAGGTTGGATAAGAGGACTCGACCGCGAACAACTCCAATCCCGCCGATTCAACCCGCCGGCGATGACGGAGCAGGTCCGCGTACTCCCAGCGCTTTTCGCCGGGCAGTTCTGGGGTGTTCAACTGGATACCGGTCGCGCCCAGCTGAGCCGCGAACGTCAGCGCCTCATCATCCAGTTGCTTGAGTTGTCCGACGCCGACCCGCATCGACCCTCCCGGTGTCCATCGCCCAAATCGCGGCCACTATACCGGGCTGCTCGCGACCAATCCGGGCGCTGGCTTCAGCCGCTCGCCCGCCGACTCGTCACGTCCCGCGGCCGCCTAGCTCAGGCCGCGGCAGTTCACGCAGCGTCGCTTGACCCGGTCCAGCACCTCGTCGAAGTCCCCGCCGTCCTCCAGGAGCACTGCCCCCACCTTCTGCAGCATCGCGTTCGGCGTGATCGGATTTCCTAACACCTCGCACAGAGCCTCGGCATCGCCCAGGTGCTAGGCGAGGGGCTGCAACTGCCGCGGCGGGCCGGTCGTAGCGATACAGGGATAAGGTACAGGTCATACCGACCCGACGGGCGGGTGTACGTCGGTATGGGCCACCGGTGGCAGGACCCCGGGACAGCCCTATGCGGTTGCCGGGCCCTCCCCCGGGTGGAAATCGGGAGGGCCTTGGATGCGGTCGGGGCGAAAGGATTTGAACCTTCGGCCTCATCGACCCGAACGATGCGCTCTGCCAAGCTGAGCTACGCCCCGCGAGGAGGCAGTTTAGCGGGTTGGCGGGCGGGCCGCCACGGGTTCTTTCAGGGGGTGCGGCGGATCGGGCTCAGCGCGCGAACGGCGGGCGCGAGGTGGTCGGAGATCGCCAGGCCGCCGAAGCCTGGCCCGGCGGTGATTGGGGCGGCGCCGGCGCCGGCGATGAGGGCCGCGAGAGCGTCAGGATCGACCCCGCTGGCAAAGCCTCGGCGTTGCAGTGGCAGCGACACAAAGGCGATGTTTTCAGGACCGGGCCAGCGGGCCAGTTCGGCCACGATGCGGCGTCCGGTGGCTGGTCCGCAGTTCCAGATGAGTATGGCTGCGGCGGCGGCGCAGGCCCGCAGCGCCGGCGGTTCGAGATCGGTCGCACCGATCGGGAAGCGCTCCTGCAGCAAAGACGCGAGGCGATCGACCCCGGCGGTGCGGCCGGCGAAGCGCACGGTGGCGGCGGTCGGGATGGTGGCGGTGCCGGCGAAGGTGAGACGTTCGACGATTTCCAGTTCAGCGTGCGCCAGGGCTAGCACCGCCGTCGTGTCGCCCGCATCGGATAGGGCGATGGTGACAGCCCGCCGGGCCTCGGGTTGCCGTTCGAGACGCAGCCGTAACGTGGCCGGGATGCCGATCTCGCCGCCGGCCCCGGCGGCGGCGCGGGTCAGATCGTAGCCGGCCGAGTTCTTGATGGTTCCGCCACCGGCCGGGATGCAGAGCCCGCCGCCGGCGATCAGGTCGGCGCCGAGGACCCAGTGCCGCAGGTCGGGGAAGCGCCCGGACCTTCCCAGCGCCAACCCGGACAGGAAGGAAGCGGCCAGGGTCGCGTGCCCGGGCAGGGGAGCGACCGGCCAGTAAAGGCCGAGCTGGGCCAGGGCGTCGCCGAGCGCGGCGTGGGTGACCCCGGGCTCGACCAGAGCGGTCAGGTTGTCGGCGTCGATATCGAAAATGCGGTCCAGGCGCCGCAGGCTCAGGCGGGCGGCGGGCGATGCTGGGGCATCGTCAAGCGACAGGCGAAAC
>PVBE011356174.1_pt1 | contig 29303 bp, 25 predicted proteins | sample 1631181 | NCBI WGS metagenome assembly PVBE01 (sample SAMN08397723, study PRJNA350692) | Marine metagenome, whole genome shotgun sequencing project. | isolation source: water | place: Pacific Ocean | collected 2012-04
AAATAAATGAAACATGAGAGAGGTTTGGATAAGTTGGGGGGTGGGAGTGAATCTTGAAAAAATGGGAAGGCTGGAGAATTATATAATGCTGTAACACGAAATTATGCATTGCAAGATATAATAGATGCAATTAAATCTTTTGTGCCTGATGTAAAGATGAGCATTACAAAATCTCCTATGCCGAATCAAAAGTCTTACACAGTCTCAAATAAAAAAATATTGGATTTGGGGTTTTCATTTGAAGATTCTTTGTCAGAATCTATTAGAGAAACTTTTGAATTATTTGATGCTATAAAAAATGATTAAAATGATATATCCATCAAAAGTTTGGGTTGATAAGGATATGAGAAGAGCAGTAGAAAAAGTATTTGATTCTAAAATTTTTGTTATGGGCAAATATACAAACGAATTCGAAAAAAAGTTTTCTGAACATATGAATGTAAAGCATGCAATAGCTTTAAGTAATGGAACAGCAGCAATAGAAGTTTCTCTGCAATCTTTGAATATAACTCATGATGACGAAATTATAGTCCCTTCACATACAGCATTCCCGACAGTAGAAGCAATATTAAAAATAGGAGCTAAACCTGTTTTTGTAGACATAGAAGAAAGTACTTATAACATGGATATTTCAAAGATAGAGAAGAAAATAACAAAAAAAACAAAAGCTATATTGCCGGTGCATCTTTATGGCCATCCTTGTGATATGGGGGGGATTAAAGAAATAGCAGGAAAACATTCTTTAAAAGTTATAGAAGATTGTGCGCAGTCCCCTAATGCTGAGTTTAAAGGGGTAAAGGTAGGATCTTTAGGAGATACTGGGTGTTTTTCATTCTATCCTTCTAAGAATATGACTGTTTGTGGTGAAGGTGGAATGATAACTACTAATGATGATTCGGTTGCAGAAATGGCAAGGAAGCTTATAAATCATGGTCAAGATGGAACTTATAATCATGTATTGCTTGGCCATAATTACAGACTTGGAGAGATACAATGTGCAATAGGATTGAAGCAGTTGGAAATGCTTGATTCTTTTACGCAGAGAAGGAGGCAGATAGCTAAGTTGTATGAAGATTTGTTAAGTGATTCAAAACTTGTGCTTCCACAAGAGGCAAAACATGCCAAACATGCCTACCATCTTTATGTTGTCAGATGCGATTCCAATAAAAGAAAAGCATTATTAAACCATATGAAACATAAAGGAGTTATATGCGGAATACATTATCCTTTGGCAAGTCATCAGCAAAAAGTTATTTCTTCCCAATATGTCGATTTGCATTTACCAATTACAGAAAAAATCGTTAATGAAATTTTTTCATTGCCTATTTACCCGCTTCTTAAGGATGATAAAGTAGAGATGATTGTGACAAGCTTAAAAGAGTTCTACTGAGATAAGTTCAGAAAAAACATATATTTAAAAATGTCATAATTTTTCTTCTACTGAAATTTATAATATTACAATCAATCAAAAATTGTCCGAAAAAACTACCTTGATACTCTTGGAGTAATATTTATGTGGTTTATATTGGAACCGGATGATTGCTTTATAAGAGAACCTTGAATGAATGCATTAGCTTACTTAGATAGTATATAAAAATAGATGAGGGTTAAAAATATGAATATATTGGTAACGGGAGGATTGGGATTTATTGGAAGCAATTTTATTAGACATATGCTAAACAAGAATCATTGTCAGATTATTAATCTTGATAAAGTAACGTATTGTGCAAACTTTGAAAATCTAAAAGATGTTGAAAAAAATGCAAATTATAAATTTGTTAAAGGTGATATTTGTGATAAAAATATTGTTGGAAAATTAGTAAAAAAAGTAGATGTAATAATCAATTTCGCAGCAGAAACACATGTTGACAGGTCAATTACGGCTCCAGGAGATTTCATAAAGACAGATGTTTTTGGCACGTATGTTCTGCTTGAGGCAGCAAGAAAGTTTAATATTAAAAAATATATCCAAATATCGACTGATGAGGTTTACGGCAGTATTAGAAAAGGCTCTTTTAAAGAAACAGACAGTTTGAACCCTAGCAGTCCTTATTCTGCAAGTAAAGCATCAGCAGACCATTTAGTGTCTTCTTATTTCGATACCTACGGGTTGCCTATACTGATTACGAGGAGCTCTAATAATTTTGGTCCTAATCAGTATCCGGAAAAACTAATCCCTTTATTTATTACTAACTTATTAGACGGAAAGAAAATTCCGGTTTACGGCGATGGTCTTAATGTTAGAGACTGGGTATATGTTTTGGATAATTGTGAAGCAGTAAACCTTGTTTTGGATAAAGGAAAAACAGGGGAAATATACAACATTGGCGGAGGAAATGAGAAAACAAATATTGAAATAGCTAGAGCACTCTTAAAGGAACTTGGAAAAGAGAAATCTTTTATAGAATTTGTTAAAGATAGGATGGGGCATGATAAAAGATATTCGCTTGACTGCTCAAAATTAAGAGGCTTGGGATGGAAACCACGCTATAATTTCGATCAAGCAATCGAAAGCACAATAGGATGGTATAAAGAAAATCAAGAATGGTGGACTAAAATTAAATCACCAGAATACTTAGCATATTATAAAAAACATTATTACGAAAGACACAAAATGGAAAGTCAAGAATAAAATGAAAGGGATAATACTAGCTGGAGGGTCAGGATTAAGGTTATATCCACTCACAAAAGTAACTAATAAGCACCTTTTACCTGTTTACAATAAACCTATGATTTATTATCCTTTGAAAACTTTGATAAATGGTGGAATAAAGGATATACTGATAGTATCAGGGACGGGGCATGCAGGACATTTTTTAAATCTACTTGGATCAGGAAAAGAATTTGGAGCAAATCTGACTTATGAGATCCAGGATGAAGCAAAGGGAATAGGTCACGCTTTAAGTTTGGCTGAGAATTTTTCAGAAAAACAAAAATGCGTCGTAATCTTAGGAGACAATATTTTTCAGGAGAATATAACGTCCCATATTGAAAAATTTGAAAAATTAAAAGAAGGAGCAACTATATTTCTTAAGGAAGTTACTATGACTCAGGCAAAAAGATTTGGTATTGCCGTAGTAGAAAATGATAAAGTTACTTATGTTGAAGAAAAGCCAAAAAATCCAAGATCAAATTTAGCTATGACTGGTTTGTATATGTTTGACAGAGATATATTCAAAATACTTAAGAGTTTAAGTCCATCTTCGAGAAATGAGATTGAGATAACTGAAGCTATTGAAGTTTATTTGAAGAATAAGCTACTATATTATAGCAAAATAAATGGTTTTTGGTCTGATGCAGGAACCTTTGATTCTTTACTGAAGTCTTCACAATTTATAAAGGAAACTGAAAAATAATTATATTATACTCTATTTGTAACATGAAAAAAAAAGTTTTGGTTTTAGGGGGTGGAGCCTCAGGATTAAGTACAGCTTGGAGATTAGCTGAGAATAAAATACCTGTAGACTTGATAGAATCTAGCACTAAAGTAGGAGGATTGGCTTCAACAGTTGAACATGGGAAATATTATTTTGATTATGGGCCACATTACTTTTTTAGTGAAAGATCAGAAATTGTTAGAAAAGTTATGTCAATCTATAAAAAATATTATAAGCATGATATGCTCGTAAAACACAGAGACGTACTGCTGTCATTCCATGGTAAATTTTTAAAATACCCCCTTTCTATAAAGAATATTCTATTCGAAATATCAATTTATGATTCTATACATATAGCACTTAGCTATTTTAAAAGTCAGGCAAAGGAATATACTAAACAGCTTGTAAATAAGTTCACATATATTGATAATTTTGAGACATGGGCAAAACTCAATTTTGGAGAATACTTGTATAAGATATTTTTTAGGCCTTACACAGAGCAGTTTTGGGGAATAAAATGCAATAAATTAGCACCCAAGACATTACCTACAAGCCACCAACTTTCCCTGATTAAAACTCTAAAATTAGTTTTTCATAAGAAAATTGCTAAGAAAAATGCATCTTTGGCTGAAAGAGAATCTTCATTGTTATTGCGTTATCCTCCAAAGGGAATAGGAGGGGTTACTGATTCTATAGCCAAAGAAGCCAAAAGATTAGGCGTTAGATTTAATCTAGGTTATTGTGTTAAAGAAATAAAACGAGACAAGTCAAAATCTTTCGTAGTGACTGCATTAAAAAATGGAAAAATTAAGAGATTCAAATCCGATTTCATAGTTTCTACAATTCCTTTAATACCCATGCTAGGAATGCTTAAGCCAATACCTCCAAAAAATATAATAAAAAGTTCAAAAGAATTGGATTTCTTATCATTTATAATACTATACATAGTAGTTGATGAAAGGGAGATACTGCCTAGTTCTTATTTATATTTTGTAGGAAGGCCTTATAATAGAATTTCTGAAATAAATAAGTTTTCACCTAAGATGTGCCCTCCAGATGAAAATATGATTGGTATAGAAATAAGCTGCAAAGAGGAAGATGATGTCTGGAAATACAGCAAAGAGCAGCTATTTGAGTATTGCATAAAATATTTAGAAAAAGACAAAATAATAAAACGCGATGAAGTAAAAAAAATATTTGTATTAAAAGCCAGATATGCGTATCCCATCTTCTTTAAAGACTATGGAAAAAATTTGAAACCCATACAGGATTATATAGATTCAATCCCTAATTTTAAGGTGATAGGACGCGTAGGGGAGTATGAATATATTGATATTGACCAGTGTATAGCAAAATCATTTAATCTTGTTGATAATATTACCCCAAAATTAAAGGGCAAACAATAGGATTTTTCTACCTTTTTTCTAGAAAACTTTGATAGACATCTACTATTTTTCTTGCAGAGCTGGCTGCACTAAAATCTTTAGACCTTTTCAATAATTTCTTTCTGTCCCATTTTTTATTCAATGCTAATATTATTTTTTCTGCTAAGTCATTTACATCTTTTGGATTTACCAGATAGCCAACATCCTTGTTTACTAGTTCTGGAGTGCCTGCAACTCTTGTTGCAACTATGGGCTTTCCGCATGCTAAGGCCTCACATAATACTACTGGTAGACCTTCATTTAGGCTAGGCAATACAAAAATGTCACATGCACTCATATAAGCGGGAAGGTCATTATGCTTTTTCTGCCCTAAAAATTTTATATAGTTATCCAAGTTTAAATTTGACGCCATTTTTTTCAGCTTACCTTCAGAATGGCCTGAGCCTATTATACAGCATAAGATATTTTTCTCTTTTTTCAGGACAAGCTTAAGCGCACCAATTAAATATTCCACACCTTTTCTTTCAAATAAATGGCCTATAAACAGAATTATTTTTTTATTCTTCGGCAAATTTAAAACTTTTCTGGCCTTATTTTTGTCTTTTGGCCTAAATTTATCTAACAATGCTCCCATTGGTATAACAAAAATCTTTTTCTTAGAGATACGCTTTTCTATTTCATTTTGCAGAAATTTGCTTTGACATATTATGGCATCAGAGTTCTTTAAAGTAGATTTGATTAAGAAACTTGAAGGCATTTGCTTGAAGTAGCGGTTTATATCTTCGCCATATGTTGTAACTAACAGGGGTTTTCTATATTTTCTTTTTAGCCTTTTCCCCAACAAACTTTCGCTGAGCGAACCATGCAAATGAATTATGTCCGGATTCCAGCTTTCTACTATTTTGTCTGTTATCTTTTTTGAGGAAAAATAAGAAAAAAAACTTTCTATAGTCAAATAAAAATGCAGAAGCTTCAGCTTAAACAGCATTCTTGGAATCATAATATATTTTGGATGGTAAACTTCAATTCCATCAACCCTTTCTTTAGATGGTACCTTAGAGAACCGGTAGTATGGGTTGACTACTCTTATTCTTGGAACGTATACATATGGGTAAATCACCTTTATCTCACAATATTTTTTAAGTTCTTTAAGCTGGTTTAGCAAAAAAATAGCTGCGATAGGGCTATTTTTTGTTGGAAATGAATGGGTAATGACCAATAGTTTTATTTTTTTCTTCATGTTATTAGCCTAAATTATTGTTAATTTCATTTTGCAAATATAACCTGTTAATTACTACTTCACCCCCTTAGAAGAAACCCGTAAGTTATTTAAATAATTTACCGTTTTCTAAATCAAAATGAATGTAGTACTAATAGTAGTTGATTCTTTGCGTTCTGATCACTTGGGTATAAATGGATATGATAGAGATACCAGTCCTAACATAGATAAACTTGCAAAAGAAGGTGTTTTTTTTACAAACGCTATATGCACTATTCCAAGGACAAGTCCTTCTGTATCATCTATATTAACAGGACTTTACCCACATTCTCATGGCTTAAGATTTCTTTTTACGTATAAATTAAATCCTAATGTAGCAACATTACAGGAGATTCTACAGACTCACGGATACAAGACTATAGGGAATGATATAGAAATGAATGATACTGGCATTGAAAGGGGTTTTGATGCTTTTAATCTATTGCGATGGAGAATAATAAACAAAATAAAAAGAACTATCAAAAAAACTGTTAATTGGAACTATAAAGTAGACCCTGCAAAAACATTAACTGATTTCGCAATAAAATCTATTAAAAAATTGAGAAATGAAAAGTTCTTCTTGTACTTGCATTATATTGGACTGCATTGGCCATATAATCCTCCGAAACCATATGATGAAATGTTTGAGTCTGATTACAAAGGAAAGCATACTTTTAATGAAGTTAATGGCAAGATTAGTAGAGGAGACCTAATCTTTAATAATAATCTTCCAAAAGAAGAAATTAAACATGCAATAGCGCATCACGACGGCTCAATAAGGCATGTAGACTTTCAGATAGGCAGGTTGCTAAAGCATCTTGAGAACCTTAATTTAATGGATGATACTCTTGTGATCCTGACTGCAGACCATGGTGAATGTTTTGGTGAGCATAATCTTTATTTCCAGCATGGAGAATACTTATATGATGAAGGACTAAAGGTACCATTGGTAATAAAACATCCTAAATTACTTAAAAAGAAGATAGAAAAGCAAGTTCAATTAACTGATATAATGCCTACCGTTCTAGAAATTTTAAATATACCTTCAATAGATAAAATTGATGGGATAAGCCTAATGCCAATGATAGAAGAAGATAAGGTGGTGCGGGAATATACCTTTGCAGAAAGTGGAAAAAATTTTTTCAAGCAGAACAAAAGAGTATATTTTGAAGGAATAAAGGGCAAATGGCGCATGATAAGGACAGATGAATGGAAACTAATCTACATACCCCATCCAGATAAAGATATTTATGAGCTTTATAACTTAAAAAATGATTTTGGAGAAACCAAGAATCTTATAGATAAAGAAATAAAAATTGCTGATAAGCTGAAAAAAGAATTATTTAAATGGATGGAGGGATCACAAGAAGATGAAGGAATGGATTTAACTGAAAAGTCAAAAAAATTATTAAGGAAATTAGGGTATATGGAATAAGCTAATAGTCAATTTTTGATATTTTATAATCAGGTTCTATATGTACATAAGACTCTGTCCTAAATCTCGCTTCCGCTTCGGATTGCCATCGGTTCACATCTTGATATTATCAGTAGAAGGCGACATTCCCCGTAAGGGACATCCCCTTGTCGCGTGTTTTCCTTACCAAAGGGATGCTCACAAATTGATGGCAACCTACATTTAGGACAGAGCCCGTACATAACAAAATTTTATAAATAAGCATAAATTGCCGCAGGGTATTGGATAATCAACAACTTTATACCAATAGACTATTGATACGATGTTTAATCCATTTAAAAAGAAAAAACCCAATGTAATCATGATAATGGTAGATGCCGTTAGATATGATGTTGTTGATAAAGTTCCTTATTACAATGAATTAAAGAAAGAAGCTATATTTTTTCCAAACCTTATTGCTTATGCCCCATACACTATTGGCTCATTACATGCACTTTTTTCCGGAATGGATGGAAATTCTAATGGTATTAATGGATATTATAAGAGTGCTGGTTTTGATAAGAGTAATTGTTACACCCTTGCACAATATTTGAAAGATGCAGGCTATTATACAGAAGCAGACGTGATTTCAGAAGCAATTATGCCAAACCAGGGATTTGATAAAGTAAGGGTTTATGACGGGTATAAAGAGAATCTAGTGAAGAGGCATTCAGAAATATTAAATCAAATAAAAACAAAATCTCCTTTTTTTCTTTTTCTGGATTATGACATTATACACATAAATCTAATGAAGAATGTCATAAAGAAATATTCTGATTTTGACAAAGAGCATTTTCAAAATAAGGAAAATAATTTCAGAAATTACCTAGGTTGGGTTGAAAAGAGCGGAGATTACCTGAAAACAACAATAGAAAAGATAAAAGAATTGGGTTTGTATGATAACTCAATTATAATTGTTTTTACTGACCATGGCACTAGCGTAGGAGATAGAGTCGGAGAAAAAGCGTATGGCGTATATCTTTATGAATATACATTAAGATGTTTTTTATATTTAATTGGAAAAGGTTTTCCTAAAGGGGTAGAAATAACTGACCTTGCGAGAAGCATTGACATTCTACCTACAATGTTGGATATACTTAAACTAAAGGAAAAAGATGACTATAAGAAGATACATGGAAAATCATTTTTGTCTTTTGTCAATGGAAGTACAGATAAAAGAATTGCATATTCAGAAACAGGAGGCTTAGGAGGCCCTACACCATCTCCAGAGATACACAATGTACAGGCTGTAAGAACAAATAGATGGAAATTAATTTATAATAAAACAAATAAGAAAAAAGAATTGTATGATCTGGAAATAGACAAAGAAGAGAAAAATAATCTTATTGGAAAAAATTCTGATGTGGAAGATACTTTATGGGGGGAAATGACGAAACGTCAAGAAACTCAAAAAGCATAATTTTTTTTTTGCAATATGAACCAACTATTTAACAATTCTCCTATACAAATCTTCTAATTCGGCAATGTTTATCGCTTTCAATAAAAACAGTAAAATAATATAAACTATTCCGGATATCATTAAAACAATAGCAGTCTCTAACCATACATTAAACACTAAAAGTCCTTTTAGCAGCCATATTATAAATGTGAAAATTAGCCCTGCTATGAAGCTTTTTGCCCAGATTTTTATTGGAAATGAAATTCTAATAAACTTTCTTATGTTTATTAAGCCAATTACCATTATTATAAGATAGCTCAAAGAGGTTGTTATTGCGGCTCCAATTATACCTAGCATTGGAATTAATATCAAGTTTGCAATAAAGTTAAATATTGCTGCACTATAAATCATCTTGCTGGTAATCTGAGGTTTGCCTATACCTGGGAAGAAATTGGAACTTGTCCCCCCTATTGTTGCAAATATCATCCCTATGCTTAAAATTTTCATTGCATTAGCAGCAGGTATATAACTTGCTCCGAAGAAAACATTTATAACCAAATCTGAAAAAGAAAACATCATAAAAGCCAAGGGGATCATAATCATAAGGGAATATTTGTATAATGATTCCATGCCTTCCGCCAATATTTTTTTCTTTTTTTTTGACCATAATTCTGAGGTAAATGGGAGTAATACTTCTGAAATGGCTCTTGGGAAATAGAGCAATATCCTTGTTGTGGGCAGTGCTACACTATACAAAGCAACACTTGTCAACCCGGAAAAATATGTCAGCATCATTATATCTGTATACCCCAAAACTACTCCTCCAACACCCGTGGCCAGTATGAATATACTGTAATGGGATATCTTCTTCAACAATGTTTTATTTATCATGAATTTTGATACAAAGAACTCTGGAAAAACCTTCTTTACAAATATCCAACCAAAAATTACTAGTAAAAGAGAGGGTACAATAATATATGCTGCTATTGGGCTTAACAACCTATAATTTAATCTGAATCCTACTAAAATAATAATTGTTATCAATGTCATTCTTGCTAGATCAACTCCTGAGAAATAGGTCATTTTTTTGAAACCCTGGAAAGCAAATTTTAGCACAAATACAAAACTATCTATAAAGAATGCTATTGCCATTAGTCTAAGAACAATGCTTGCTTGATTATTATGGAAGTAGTTGGATGCAAGAAAATCGGAAATCAAATATAGTACTATTATTATAATGGAATTTGTAATGAGTTGTATAACAGTAACGTATACTATTGAGCTTTTTATAGAATCCTTTTCCTTTTTATGCAGGAACTCAGGAATAAACTTTGCCAGGGCTTTGTCAAATCCTAAGCTTTTGAAAATCCCAAACATACCTAAAAATACAAAGACAGCATAAAACAAACCAAATTCTTCTATAGAAAGATTTTTTGCAAGAATGACTCTTACAAGGTATCCCAAAAATGCGGCTAATAGGGAGATGCTCAATATGGTAAATGCCCCTCTAAATGCTACCTTTGTATAGCTCATAATTTAAAGGCGTTATAGAATATTTATTAACGTTTTGTTTTTCTCTATAAATTTTTTTCATTGAAATATAACCTTTTCTAATTCTAATGCTATATTAATTCTTCCTCATTTCTTCAAAAATAAAATTTAAAATATCGTCGGTTATAAAATGGGTTGAAATCCCATCTCCCCTTATTTTATTAGCATTTAAGTAAACCCTATATTCACCAAGACCTAATGTATTTACAGTCTTGTTAACATAACTCTCATAGGTTTTATAGCCTATGCCTTTTTTACAACAGGCATCATATTGGTTGAGTATTTGTATATGTTTACGATTTTCTCCATAAGAAGCTAAAACATATATCTCAAGATAATTTGCTATTTGATATAATTCTGGTAAACTCTCTTCATAATGCTCCAATCCATTATTAGGAGACAATGTTTGCAAATAAATAGGTGAACTTCCAGATATAGAGTAACTTTCTTTAATCCTTATATCTATAGCTGGGTAAATTGTTGTAGTCCAACCACCACCAGAGTGCCCAATCATATACATTTCATTATAATTATTTTCTAAATAATTTAATACAACTGCAATAGGCTCAACAAAAAACTTTATCGATGAAAAATTGTCTGAATCCAAAAATCTTAATGCATCGTGATTTATTAACTTTATATTCCCAAGATTCCCTAAATTTACTATTGGCTGATTGTTAAATCCGCCAAATTCTTCTGTTAATAATGGCATAGAAAAAGTAATAACATCATAACCTTGCTCTAAAAATGGCTCAATAATAAAATCCCCTCTATGACCTTGATGGTAAATAACTAATTTATTAGTTGGATTATCTGAATGATAATATTTAACAATAGAATTTACATTATATTCCATATTAACAACAAACCCATCATCTTCAATTTTGTCTGGTAATCTTGTGGGAATGCCTTTGCCTTTCCATATAAACTCAATAAGTTCCTGTCTTTTGTTTTCTGCATCTTCTCTTGTGTTAATTGAGATTGGAGGCAAAGAAGAAATATCTGGTATTGTCTCATAGTCTTTATACCCATCAGTCAATTCATATTTTAAGTTTTTTATAAAGTAATATGGGATTATTTTTGTCGCACCAGAATAAAATCCATAAGTAAAACTGGCAAAAATTAAAGTTATAACCATGATTATTACGTAAATTGATGATTTCATTCTCTTAGGCAAGGACACCCTTATAGACTTTAGCCTGTAGGGGAATTGCCTTGATTCCCATAACTTTTTTCTAACATCTTAAAAACCTTTGGATTTTTGAGACACAAAAAATCTGCTAAACAGATTTTTTAAGTGTTTTAAATAAAAAATGAGTGCGCAGCGGAATTTGGCGCACCCATTTTTTATCTTAAAAATGACTTGAAAATACTGAAAAAAAGTTAATTTTTTATACACTTACATCATTCCTCCTATAAAATGAAGAAAGCTTTAATAACCGGGGCTACAGGACAGGACGGGTCTTATTTGGCAGAACTTTTATTGAAAAAAGGCTACAATGTATTAGGCTTTCAGAGACGATCAAGCACGTTTAATACAGAAAGAATAGACCATATTTATGAAAGTGAGCACTTTGATACTGTTTATGCGGATATGACTGATGGAAGCAGTATAAACAGGATAATACGGAAATTCCAGCCTGATGAAATCTACAATCTTGGAGCACAAAGCCATGTAAAGGTTAGTTTTGATGTACCAGAATATACTGCGGATACAAATGCTTTAGGTACACTTAGGATGCTGGAGTCAATACGAGAAAATAAAATGAATGTAAAGTTTTATCAGGGCTCTAGTTCTGAAATGTTTGGAAAGGTAAGGGAAATTCCGCAAAATGAAAAAACTGCATTTTATCCAAGAAGTCCTTATGCGTGTGCAAAAGTTTTCGCTTACTGGATAACAGTAAACTATAGAGAAGCGCATAATATTTTTGCCTGCAATGGAATACTTTTTAATCATGAGTCACCAAGAAGGGGAAATACATTTGTTACAAAAAAGATTGTAAGGGGGCTAGTTGCCATTAAGAAAGGAAAAGAGGATAAATTAGTTCTTGGTAATCTTGAAGCGAAAAGGGACTGGGGTTATGCAAAAGAATATGTTGAGGTAATGTGGAAAATGTTGCAGCAAGATAAGCCAGATGACTTTGTCATTGCAACTGGAGAATGTCATTCTGTTAGGGAGTTTCTTGAACAGTGTGCTACTTATTTGGGCATGCCAATAGAATGGAAAGGCGCAGGCATAAACGAACAAGGAATCAATACTAAGACAGGAAAACCCATCATCAAAATTTCAGAAAGATATTTTAGGCCTACTGAAACTGATATATTAGTTGGAGATCCTACAAAAGCAAAGAAATTGTTGGGGTGGAAATCAGAAGTAAAATTTGAAGAGTTAGTTAAGATAATGGTTGATGCTGAATTAGAAAATACAAAATGATGGAAAATGTTCAGGAAAGACTAAAAAAACATTATAATTCTTTAGCAAAAAATAGGTGCAAGTATCATCGCAAGAATCGGTTTTACCATAAGGAAGTTTTGCGGCGCTACAAATTTTTAGTCCAAAAAAATAGTTCAATTCTTGAATTAGGGTGCGGAACAGGAGATTTGATAGGAAATCTTTTACCATCCTATGGGGTGGGGGTGGATATTAGTAATGAAATGATAAACATTGCTAAGAGAAAATATTCAAAAATAAATTTTGTGTGCCAGGATATAGGGGAATTTTTTATACAGAAAAAGTTTGATTATATTATAATTTCAGGAACTCTTAATTCTGTGAGGGATATTCAAGGGTTGTTGCAAAAAGTGTCAGGAATGGCTAAATATGACACAAGAATAATAATAAATTGCTACAACCAGCTGTGGAATCCAATTATCCGTTTATCGGAAAAGCTAAGATTAAAGATGCCTGAAATAATCTTTAACTGGTTGTCTGTTGATGACGTTGAAAATTTCTTTTATATTTCTGGCTACCAAGTCATTAAAACTGATTTTTTCCTGCTTTTTCCAAAATATGTCCCTTTAATAAGTTCTATATTCAATAAACTTATTGGTAAACTGCCTATTATAAAATACCTCTCATTAGAGCAGATTGTAATTGCCAGATTAAACTGTGCTCCGGAAAATATACCTAAATTGACAACCTCAGTGGTAATTACTTGCCGTGACGAAGAGGGAAATATTGAGGGATTAGTTAAAAGAATTCCGGAAATTGGAAAGCATACTGAAGTTATCTTTGTGGAAGGTCATTCTAAAGACAATACTGTTGGAAAAATAAATGAAATGATCAAGAATTATCCTAAAAAAGACATCAAACTCTTAAGGCAGAAAGGTACAGGGCAAGGAGACGCATTCCGTTTGGGTTTTGATCAGGCAAAAGGAGACTTTATATTTTGGGTTGAAGCAGACCTGACAATACCTCCTGAAGAAATATCTCTTTTCTGGGAAGCTTACATTCAAGGAAGAGGGGATTATATTAATGGGAGTCGTTTTGTCTACAAAATGGAGAAGAAAGCTATGCCCTTTTTTAATTACATAGGAAACAGATTTTTTGGTAATCTATTCACAGCCATATTGGGGCAAAGATTTACAGATACTCTCTGCGGTTTTAAGGCAGTTTCTAAAAAAAATTATTTGAAAATAAGAGAGCAGATTAACTATTTTGGTGATTTTGACCCTTTTGGTGATTTTGAGCTGATCTTTGGTGCTATAAAAAATAATCTTAAGGTAGTTGAAATACCGGTTCATTATAAACCAAGAAGATACGGGCAGTCAAAGGCTTATGGCCAGAGTATAAAAAGCTTTTTAAAACATGTCATCCTATTATTAAGAATGAGCTGGACTGCATTTAGAAAATTTAAATTAAACTAAATTTAAAAAATGAAATACAAAGTTCCCCAATTAGAGCCTTATGTAAACGAAGATGAATTAAATAACCTCAAAAGGGCTATAGAAACATCCTGGTTAACTGAAGGGCCATTTGCACGCGATTTTTTAAAGAAAATTCAGGAAGTTACAAAAGCAGAATATGCAGTTTTGGCTCCTAATGGAACTTTAGCATTATACTTATCTTTATTAGCAAATGATATTAAAACAGGGGACGAGATCATAGTTCCGGATTTTACATTTAATGCTTCAGCAGCATCTGTTGTATTTGCAGGAGCAAAGCCGGTATTTGTTGATATTTGTGATTTAGATTGGAATATTGATACTACGAAAATTGAAAAAGTAATAACATCTAAAACAAAAGCAATAATGCCAGTACACATTTATGGACAATCTTGTGATATGGACCCCATAATTGAGATAGCAAAGAAACATAATATCGGGATTATTGAGGATGCAGCCCAGGGTTTTGGTGTTTTCTATAAAGGTGTTCATACAGGAACTTTAGGTAATGCAGGTATCATTTCCTTTTTTGCAGACAAGACAATTACTACAGGAGAAGGTGCAGTAGTATTAACTAACAATGAAGTCATCTACAATAAACTCAGATTATTGAGAAATCAGGGGAGGTCGGATAGCGGTACTTTTGTTCATGAAGCACTAGGCATGAATTTCCGAATGACAGATTTGCAATGTGCTGTAGGAGTAGCCCAAATAGACAAATTTAAGGAAATTGAAAAAATAAAGATAAAAAATTATCATTTATACAAGTCTTTTTTAAAAGATATCAATCAAATAAAATTTTTAGAAGAAAATAAATATTCAAATTTTATTCCTTTTAGGGTTAACATCAAGGTACAAAGATTAAGCAAGCTTATTGAGTATCTTGAAAATAAGAGCATACAAACAAGGAGGAGTTTTTATCCATTGCATAGGCAACCTTATTTATCATATCTAAACTATAAACCAAATGAATTTCCAGTGGCTAATAAGGCCTATGGGGAAGGTTTATCACTGCCTGTTTTCTGTAATTTAAAAGAAGAACAAATAAAATACCTTTGTGATAATATAAGGGATTTTTATCAAAACAAATAGGGTTTGTTCAATAAGCGGGATTTATATTTGGCTCTTATTTAATCTGAAAAATTGATTGAGGTTTTCAAGGTGCAGCGTAAAACAAGGAAGAATAAGATTAGAATATTAATACTTACTAATGAGCATCTCTATTCCAATTTAGTTTTAAAAGTCATCATCAGAAAATACTATGAACAAATAGTTGGAATAATTGAACCAGATTTTATAGTGTTCGGTAAAACTTTTTTAGGAAGCATTATATTCCTATCAAAGAAAAGTATCCTTTCTTTTTGTATCTATAAGTTTTTTGAGGAAAAATTATATAGCTTTAAAATGTTCCTTGGTCTTGGGAATTTACGCTCATTTAGATCATATTCCAGAAAATATCGGATTCCCTTATACAAAACAAAAAATATCAATTGCAAGAAAACTATAAGCTTGATAAGACATTTGAGGCCTGACATTATATATAGCATAGCATTTCCACAAAGAATAGGAGAACAAGTTATAAACGTGCCTAAGCATGGTTGTATTAATTTTCACGATTCTCTTTTGCCATCTTATCGTGGCTTATGTGCGTATTTTTGGATTATGACAGATAATCAAAAAGAATCAGGAATAAGCGCCCATTTTATTGATAAAGATCTTGATACAGGAAAAATAATTCTACAAAAAAAATTTAAAATTGGCAATAAAGAAACAATGCAGCATCTTTATTGCACAAGTTCAAAGTTGAATGGAGAAGCACTTTTGGAAATACAAGATAAGCTTGAAAATAGCCTTGTAAGACCTTTTTCTCAAAATAAAGGTGAGCCTTCTTATTACTCTTGGCCAGATAAAGCAGGGTATAAAAAATTTAAGAAATATAAAAAGAAATTTTTTAGATTTCGGGAATTGTGGAGTTCTATATGACGTGATTTTTTTTGAAATTAATGTTTAACAGATGCCACTACCCAATTAACAATAATTATATATATTAGGGAAAACTACAATTGCATCATGAAAAGGATTTTGGTAACTGGTGGAACAGGATTTTTAGGCAAGAATGTTGTAAAACTTCTTAAAACTAAAAAGTTTGATGTGTACTCCTGCAGTAGAAAAGAAGGTACTGATATTCTTGATTATAAATCATTCAAAGAATTTGTCAAAAAAATTAAACCAGAAGTTTTAATACATTGTGCTGCACATGTAGGGGGAATAGCTTATAATGCACTTCATCCTGTTGAGGTGTTTGAGGATAATGTTGGTATAGGTCTAAATGTCGTTAAGGTTTGTAATGAAGTTGGGGTAAATCATGTTATAAATATAATGCCTAATTGTGTATATCCTGGTCACTTGACAGAATATGAAGAATCAAAATTCTGGGACGGGCCCATACATGACAGCGTGCTTACTTATGGACTTCCAAGAAAGATGTTCTGGGGAGCATGTTTTGCTTATTGCCAGAAAAATAAGGCATTTAAGCCGATACACCTTGTGTTCCCTAATATGTATGGTCCAAATGATCCTTTCGAGATTATTCGTTCTCATGCTTTGGGAGCTCTTATAGTAAAAATTGTTGATGCAAAAGACAAAAATAAAAAAATAGTTGAGATATGGGGCACTGGCAAACCTGTAAGAGAATGGATTTATGTGGAAGACAGTGCTGAAGCTATATTGAAAACACTGGAAAATTCTGAAAAATTTAGCCCCAATGAAATTATGAACATAGGTGTGAGAAAAGGAATTTCAATAAAAGACCTGGCATTTATGATTAAAGAAACAGCAGGCTGGGAAGGTGATTTTGTATTCAAAACAGAAATGCATGATGGGGCAATGAAAAAGATACTTGTTGCTGAAAAGATGAAAGAAAAACTAAGCTGGGAACCAACAACAAAATTAGAAGATGGAATTAAAAAAACAGTAGAATGGTACAAAAAGAACAAGAAAAATTTATAACTCCATTAAGGAATATAATATATCTCAATTCTATTTTCTCCATCATCAATTTTCTTTTTTAGAATCCATTCTTGCGGTATATTAAATATTTCTTCTGGAAATTTGATACCTTCTCTATTTATTAAAAGGTAATTGTTCATTTCCCAATTTAAGATAACATAAGAATCTTCTATCTGACTAAGATTTAGAGCATTAATATTCTCTGGTTTTAAGTTATCATAAGTATTAAATCTTTTAATATTACTCTTCCTATATCCAGAAAGATAATCAAATATTCCTGCAGACCTGAAGTCTGTATAAATCTCTTTTTCAGGTAGCATTTCCAGGTATTTGTACATGCTTCTTTCATCATCTAAAGAAAATCTATGTTCTGAAATATAGATGTAACCTATAGAAGTTGTGAGTAATAATAAAACAATAGCTGCCATTAAGACTCTTTTTATTAAATTTTCATTTTGCATAAGGAAGTAAGATAACAATAATATTCCGGGAATTGTAATTATTGACAAGAACCTAGCTGACGCAGGTATGGGGATATATCTAGTAAGACTTATTGAACCGAAGCTTATGTAAAGAAGCAAAGGTATGAACCAAAATAGAAGGTTATGTGTCTCTTTTTTCTTGTTTACAATACAAAATACTATTGCTATGAAAATAAAAGGATAAAATAATCCCAGAAGGTTATCTGTTAAAATTATGTATGGATAATGTAGAAGAGAAAATGGCAGACTACCTCTCCCATACATATTTGTTGCAATGATGTTGGCTATAGCTCCAGAACTACTGGTTAAATACCTGAATAAAGGATTTCCTGTAATTATTAAAAAATATAATAATTCAAAGGAAATTATTACAAAAAATCCCAATACTATGAATAAATATCTTCTTCTAATCTTTTTATTATAAATAAAATAAATTAAAAAAAACAAACCAATTAGCAATGATAATTCTCTTATTAAATATGCAATACCCAAAAATAATCCTGAAAAAATAAGATACCAATTAGAGATTGTTATTTTGTTTATCTTTTCAGATTTTAAGAAAAAATAGACTGATGATGCTACAAAGAATGCTGATGGCAGGTCAGTCATAAGCCTTGTTGAATAAACTACATCAAATGGAAAAAAACTTAATAAGAATGCACTTAGTAAAGCTACTTTATCATTAAAAAGAAATTTACCAAAATTATATATCAAAACAATAGATGCTAATGAAATTAATAATGTCAATATATTTGATGAAAATTCATTAACACCAAATATTGAGTATAATGCAGAAACAGGGAATATGATGCCAAGCCTAAGGCCATAAGCTCTTTCTTCTCCAATTGATTCACCTTCTGCAAGCATATCGGCAGTTGCCGTGTAACTAAGAGAATCTGATGGGCCTATGCCTGTAAAAAAAATCAACCTTAATGCAAGTGCAAATATCAGGATTGAGACAAGTAAAATGCGGCTTTTATACTTCCTTGCTATTATTTTTCTATACATTGTAAGTAAAATACTTTAGTACAGGTATTTGATTTTTAAACTTTCCTTTTTTGAACTAATGTGTGTTATCCAGAAACTGCTCCATTTATGTTAGTTTCATGCATGGAAGAAACTCACCGAAGGGAAATGACTAGAGGGTACTACACAATAGTTTGAAATCCATAACTTTTTAAATTGAAAACTATTAGCAGCAATTGTTTTTATTAATAGTAAATACAATGAAATATGCAAGTAAAACTATAAGAATTTTAAGAAAAAGGAAAAAGCTGTTTATAAGTATCATAGTGTTAATTATTCTACTGGCGTTATATTCATCTGACAATATAGTAATTTATACACCAGAAAGATTGGCTCAAAATATACAATCGAAATTTGGCCTGGATTTTTTTCCTATGTGGCTTGAAATTACAAGGCCCATATTTAGGATTGAGGATGATATAAATCTATTCAGGATAAAAAAAAATTTATTGGATGGAGAACTTCCTATCTATAGCTTGGACCTGAGTCCTAACGACTTAAGATATTTTGATAATCTTTCAAAATATGCAGTTAAATTGGGTTATCTTCCAGATGAAGCCAATGGATGGAGGCAAGTTAGATTATCAGTTAATGGCAAAGTGCATAATGTTAAGGTACGTTTTCGCGGAGATAGACCAGTTCATTGGTCCAGGGACCTGAAATCCTATCGTATCAAAACAGCTGGAGATGATTATATCAATAATATGCAAAGGTTCAATCTTATCATTTTTGAGGATAGACTTTTTACAGCTATTGCTGCAAGAAAAATATTAAAAAATTTTGGGCTTATGGATATACGAGACGACATCATAGTATTGAAAATTAATGGTGTTCTTCAAGGACTTTATTACTTGCAGGAAGGCCTTGATGATAATTTTTTAGAGTATAATCAATGCTCAAACTGTTATGTTATAAAAACTACTGATAATTGGGTTGAAGACCATGGCTATGTTACAGATCCTTATGCAGTTTCTCATAGTGGCATCATAGGGGCAGGGCGCCATCATATAACATATTTTGATTATGAACTAAGTAACCTCGATGTTGATGAAGATAGTTCTAATATAAGCAAAGTTCTGTATACTGCCAATGAATTATTTGAATCTGTTAGAAATAAAGATCCTAATGCAATAAATTATTTTGATATTGACCAATTAAGTTCTTTTGGGGCATTGAGAATGTTAATAGGCGAGTCTCATTTAGTAGCAGGCGACAATCTTAGAGTGATATATAAAGCTACAAATTCAAAATTTTATCCTTTAGCTCTCGTCGAATCTTTTGAGAGATTGAAGCTTGAAAGGGGCGGGCTTGATAATTATCTGAACACTTTTATAGATCTTATTGAATTATTCTCAATTTTGGATAGGAATGATGAATTAAGATACCTAAGAAACAAAAAAGTATATAGTTTTATACTCAATAACACATTGTTGAAAGAATATGACAAAATAGTAGATAAATATGGGACATACGCGCTTTCTTATAAGACAAATTACTATCCCAGAAGGCATTTGAAATATTATTTTGAAGATGCGAGAAAAATTCTTGAGCATAATATGAAAATTGTAAAAAGTAATCTTGAATATTCTAAGTTTTATGCCAATGTTGTTGAGAAAGGGAACAAAATAACAATTGAAATTTTGCCTGACTCTATAGCGGAGATAAAGTTCGATGGTTTTAACATTGATTTAAAAGAACCTTATTTAGGCGAAGTAAAGGTCATAATTATCAATCCTGATAACTCTTCTGTGACAAAGTCAATAAAAACCAAAGATAAAACTACCAGTTTAAATTTAATTGAAGTGTTAAAAGATTTATATTTTTCAGCGGGACTCGACGAAAACTTATACCCTTCTGTAAGAAAATACAGAATTGAGATTGTCTTTACTAACATCGACAAAGTAAATATCGATAATCTTAATATTAAGATGAGAAATGATATTACGGGTGTAGAAATAGCCGAGGATGATGCTTATGTTAAAATAGCAGATGGCAACGAATATTACAGAAATTCTAAATATCTGTCGGTTAGGGAATTACAGAAAAGGTATCCTCAATTCAATTGGAATTATGCGAATGGAGAGTTAACTTTATTGGAAGGATCTTACGTCTTAGATAGTGATTTAATAATACCTAAACTGGAAAACTTTATTATTGAGCCTGGAGTTATAATAAGAATTGCAGAGAATAAATCAATTCTGTCATATAGCCCAGTTACCATAACTGGTACAAAAGAAAAATTAGTGAGAATAACCGCATTGGATAAAACTAAACCATTTGGCACTTTTGCAATTGTAGGGGAAGGAGCCGACGCTAAGGTAGATATTAACTGGTTAGATATATCTGGTGGAAATGAAAAATGGATAAATGGAATGTATTTTTCAGGACAATTTGCGATAAACTATATGGATGTGATAATAAATAATTCGGTCATACATAATAGCATCTCTGATGATGGAATAAACATAAAATATGCTGATGTTACTATAGATAATTCCAAGTTTTATGGAAATAAAGTAGATCAGGTTGATTTGGATTTTGTCACAGGTATTGTAAAAAATTCTGAATTCAAAGGGATAAGGGGAGGGGTTAATGGAGACGGTCTCGATCTTAGTGGATCAGAAGTTTTAGTAAAGAATAATAATTTCTTAGATTCGTCAGATAAGGGAATAAGTGTAGGAGAAGAAACAAAAGCTGTGATATACAATAACAATATTATTAATAATAATATCGGGGTTGCAGTGAAAGACTTATCAAAAGTTTATTTTATAAAAAATAAATTTAAAAATAACAATATTGCAGTAGATTCTTATCAGAAAAAACAGTTATTTGGAGGAAGTCTTTCCTATATCTATAATAATGATTTTGAGGATAATGAAAAGGATTTCTCAAAAGACGAGCAATCCAAGATTTTTAAAATAAAATTCAGCGAGGATCAATATAAAGATTTCATAAATAAAATTGAAGAAGATCAGATTGTGTTTCCGGAGTCGAATTAATAAAAAATGGCAACTGATATCATTGTTCAAAGAAGGGAACTGAAATACTATATATCCTACCAAGAATATGTAATATTATCAAATCTATTTAAAAAATTTCTTAAAATAGATAAATATACTAAACAAGGTCAAGATGGATATTTTATAAGAAGCCTTTATTTTGATACTCTTGACAATAAAGAATTTGAAGAGAAAATGACAGGTATAAAAAAAAGGACAAAATATAGGATGAGAATATATGATATTGATGATAATAAAGTTAAATTTGAAACAAAAAGAAAATCCGATGATGTCATAATCAAAGAAACAGCCATTATTGATAGGAAAGATGCAATTGAAATACAAAATATGAATTATGAGGTAATGTTAAAATATAATGATAAAGTACTCAATAATGCATATAAACAATTTAAGATGACTAATTATTATCCTGTTGTTCTGGTGGATTATTTAAGACGGGCTTTTGTATACGATATTAACAACATTAGAATTGTTTTCGATAAATTTTTAAAAACAAGCACGCTCCATTTAGACATATTTAGCAAAACAGATTTTTCAACGCAAAAAATGAAGGACGGCTTAGTCATCATGGAAATAAAATATGACAAATATATTCCTAAGTGGCTGAAGAGGCTGATACAAATCCCGGCAGCTGAAAGAAGTGCAATTAGCAAATATTGTATTGGCAGGATTGATAGGTTTGCAAGTACATTTTGATGAATAAACAAGGAAAAAATGGCAAGAGTAACCTTTAGGGAGTTATTTTCATCCGATGCTTTGAGTACTTTCGGGACTCCTTTAACTACTGGAGACATTATTGTGGCTCTCTTAATAAGCTTTGCTACTGGATTATTTATATTCTTCATTTACAAAAAAACATATTCCGGGGTCTTATATTCAAAAAACTTCAATATTACAATAATTATGGCCACAATGGTTTCAACTGTGATAATTATCGCTATTGCAGGGAATTTAGCACTTTCTTTGGGTATGATAGGTGCTTTGTCAATAATTAGATTTAGGACTCCGGTCAAAGACCCAAAAGATATTACATTTCTATTTTGGGCTATTGCAGTAGGAATTATAAATGGTATTCAGTTCTATAAACTCTCTATACTCTCATCCGCAATGATTGGAGCAGTACTATTTGTATTTTCAAAGAGAATTACATTGAGTAATCCTTATGTACTTATATTAAAATATTCAGATACCGACCAGAAAAAAGTCTCTTCTGCACTAAAGAAATACTGCAGCAAATTTAAGACAAGGAACAATGCAATTGATGAGTCAGGAATAGCTGAAAAGACTATAGAAATAAAAATAGAAGAAGATAATGTAGACAAACTATTAAAAGAACTTAAAGGACTCAGGGGTGTAAAAAAAGTTATGATTTTCTCCCATACAGGAGAGTTAAGTGAATAAGTTTTGATATTAATTCAATTCTTTTTGATAAAAATTAAAAGATAATTTTTAAATACCTTATTGGAATACAATTAATTTAAAAATGGTTTCAAAATACCTAAATTTTTTACCTGAGTATGTGCTTCCAAAAATAGCAATATCGCCATTCTTTAAGAGAGTTACAAGATTTATGAATCTGCATTTTAGCCCAAGAAAAGACATAATGGTAAATGTCGGGGGAAAGAAGATGTATGCAAGCACATTAGACAGGCTATTTGTATTATACCTTTGGAAATTTTCTATTATGGAAAATTTTGAAACAAAATTAATTAAAGAAATTGTTAAAATGGGAATGACTGTTTTTGATATAGGGGCCAATATTGGCTATTACACCCTGGTATTGGCAGAAAAAGTGGGAAAAACAGGAAAAGTATATGCATTTGAGCCGGACAATGAGAATTATAGGTTACTTGTTAAAAACATAAAAGCAAGCAGCTTTAACAATGTAGTGGCAGTAAAAAAAGCTATTTCGGATAAAATCGGAAAAACAAAGCTTTTCATTAGTGAAGAGCATAGAGGCGACCATAGACTTTATGACCCCCGGGATAAGAGAAAAGCAGTTGATGTTGAAACAATATCCTTAGATAAATTTGCGCAAAATAAAATAAAACCAGATATTATAAAAATGGATATTGAGGGAGCAGAGTTTAGAGCTATTTTAGGCATGGAGAATTTAATAAAGAAAAAGAAAGATTTGGCAATAATATGCGAGTTTAATCCAAAGTGTTTAAAGCAGGCCGGAATTGCTCCAGAAAAGCTGCTGAAGAAATTTCAAAGTTATGGATTTAAAATTAAATATATTGATGAAAAGAAACAAAAAGTTGAGGAAATAAGCATATTGTCTTTGATGAAAAAGTGTTCTGGAGTAAAATATGTTAATCTGTTCTTAAAAAGATGAAGTATTATTCAGTAAAAGTTTTATAAATTTTTAATGCGGCTTTTTCTATCGAAAAATCCTCCAAAATATGCTTTCTGGCATTTCTGCTTATCTTCTTCGCTATTTCACTATTTTTTGTTAAGTACCTACATACCTTTAATAGGTTGTTTAAGGATGAATGTATATCAGAATGCGTTGGTACGACAACAGCTACTTCCAGTTTTCCATATACTACAGTATTAGGAAACTATTTAAATATATTTGAGTTTTTCCGATTAGTATGAGAATAGTAAGTATAGTTGGAACAAGACCAAATTTTATTAAATTAGCGGCTTTAATAAGGGAGATTAAGAAACACAAAATAGAGCATGTTCTTATCCATACTGGCCAGCATTACGATACACACATGAGCCAGCTTTTTTTTAAAGATTTAGATCTGCCAGAGCCAGATAAGCATTTAGTTGTACAAACAAATCTAAGCGGAGATGAGCAAAAAAAGTTTCTTAGAACTAAAATTAAAGCGACACTTGGAAAACAAGAACCAAAGCCAGACATAGTAATTGTTGTTGGAGATGTAAATTCTACTGTTGCCGGAGCTGAAGCAGCAAATGAACTCGGAATTAAGGTTGCACATGTAGAAGCTGGATTAAGGAGTTTTGATAAGACTATGCCTGAGGAAATAAATAGGATACGTACTGATGAAATAAGTGATTTCTTGTTTACAACAGAAGAAAGCGGAAACATAAACTTATTGAATGAGGGCATCAGCAAGGATAAAATATTTTTTGTTGGCAATGTTATGATTGATACCCTGCTGAAACATAAAGAAAAGGCAAAACATTCAAAAATATCGGAGGAATTAGGTCTGGCCAAAAATAATTATGTTGTTTTAACTTTGCATAGGCCCAGTAATGTTGATGATAAGGGAGGTTTTGAGAATGTTCTTTCTATATTGGAAAAAATACAGGAGAAAATTAAAATCATTTTTCCAGTACATCCAAGAACAAAGAAAAACATCGAATTGTTCAAACTAGACGAAAAAATAGAAAATATGGAGAATTTAATTATAACCGGACCTTTAGGGTATCTTGATTTTATACATCTGATGGCTAATAGCAAGCTTGTTCTAACTGACTCCGGGGGCATACAGGAAGAAACTACTGTCTTAGGAATACCATGCATTACTTTGAGGAAGAATACTGAAAGGCCTGTTACTGTTGAACAAGGCACTAATCTGGTGGTAAGTACTGATGCAGATAAGGTAACTGAAGAATCATTAAAAGTGATAGAGGATAATATTGGGGAAAATAGAAAAATACCCGAATTGTGGGATGGGAAAGCTGCTGAGAGGATTATAGAGCTTTTATTGGAAAGGTTTAAAAAATAACACCTTTTAACTTTAAGGGGATTTAATTGAAACTTAATAAACCAACTGAAGACGAAAATATTGAAATAATAGAGGGAAATTATGATGAGATTAAGGACTTTGAGTTAGATGGAGAGGGTTATTTTCTGATAAAATTGGATAGGGAGAATAAGAAGATTGTTGCAGGTTTTTGCAAAGAAAACAATAAAATTCTTGTAAAAATAACTGGCAAAAAGCCTTCTGATATATACTATGAAGTTATTAAAAAAGGATTAATAAAAAAACCAGATCATATTGCGTATTTAGGCAAGGAATGCCAGAAAGCATATATCGCTTTACAGGGCAACTTTGATTATGTACAGGATGATGAACTAGACATTGACAAAAAATGAAAATCTTGGTTACAGGGGGAAGCGGGTTTATAGGTCTTACATTGGTAAGACATTTACTTGATAATGGAAATGAAGTCAAAGTTGTTGATTTACGAAAACCGAATATTGAGCACAAGAACCTGAAATTTATAAATAAATCAATTATGGATGAGCTGGCAGAAGATATTCATGGCTGCGATGTGGTGTATCATTTTGCTGCGATGCTGGGTGTGGATAATTCTGATAATAAGCCCTTAGAGACTATGAGGATTAATTTGGAGGGTTCTGTTAATGTCTTCAAGTCAGCTGTTGAAGCGGGTGTTAAACGGATGATATATGCATCATCTTCAGAGGTTTATGGGGAGCCAAGAGAGCTTCCTATTAAGGAAGATAGTGTAAAAGGCCCGATTTCAACATACGGGGTATCTAAACTCGCAGCAGAGATATATGCAAAAGCTTACAACCACGAATTCGGGACTGACATTAAGATAGTCAGGTTTTTCAATGTCTATGGCCCGGGGCAATCAAACAATTTTGTAGTACCTATATTCATTAATAATGCTTTGAAAAACAAGCCTTTAAAGGTTTTTGGGGAGGGTTTGCAAACAAGATGCTTTACTTATGTGGAAGATATTGCGGATGGTGTTCTTAAGGTTCTCGAAAAAGGCAAGGCCGGGGAAGCATATAATATCGGAAATAATAAGCCAACAACAATACTTGAGCTTGCTCAGGTTGTTAAGGAACTTACTGGCAGTAAATCAGAGATAATTAAATTAGGTTTTGGGAAGGAGACAAGATTAAAGTCAAGGGAAATTGAGTATAGAGTTCCCGATATATCTAAAATGAAAGAACTTGGGTGGGAGCCAAAAACAACAGTTAAGGAAGGAATAAAGAAGATTTGGGAGTTCAGGAAGAATAATAAGAACAATTAAATAACTAAGACCTGCCAACTCCATGATATAATATTCCTAATGATTTTATCTTCTGTCTATCTAAACAGTTCCTTCCATCAATAATTATTTTGATACTATTTTCCTTTAATTTGTTTAAATCCATGTTCTTGAATTCGTTGTGGTCTGTGGCCAGGATAATGTAATTGCTTTTCTGTATCAATTCATTCAAATTCTCAACATTGCTACCTTTTTTTACATATGGGTCAAAAACGAAAACATCGGCTTCTTTTGCTTTGAGTAATTCTATAATCTTGAGTGCTGGGCTTTCCCTTATATCATCAACATCTGCTTTGTAAGCCAGGCCAAGAACTCCTATTTTTGCATTTTTTATTGATTTTTTTAATTTCTGCAATTGACTTTCCAGCAATTCAACTGTATAATACGGCATGTTGTTATTAATCTCCCTTGCTAAACTCAGGAACTTATGGCTAAAGCCAATCTGCTTTGCCTTTTCAATCAAGTAATAGGGATCAACAGGAATACAATGACCACCTACACCTGTGCCGGGATAGTGGGGCATAAATGCAAATGGTTTTGTAGATGCTCCTTTTATTACCTCTAATATATCAATCCCCTCTTTGTCAAAGCTCATTGCCATCTCGTTTATGAAGGCTATGTTAATGTCTCTAAATGTATTTTCCATTATTTTTGTTGCCTCTGCTGCTTTGACACTACTTAGTTCTATTATGTTAGCATCAATTATCTTTCGATAAAATTCAGCTGTCTTTTTTGTTGATTCCTTGTTGATGCCACCAACTACTCTTGGGATATTTTGTATAGTGAATTTTTCGTTCCCAGGGTCTAGTCTTTCAGGGCAATGGGACAGATAGAAATCAACATTTGATTTTTTTAGTATTGGTAAAACAATTTCGTCTATGGTTCCGGGAAAAATTGTGGATTCAATTATGACCAAAGTATCTTTTTGCAGACTTTTTGAAACCTTTTCGCATGCACTTTTCAATGGCCCTAAATTTGGCAGATGATTGCCATCTACTGGTGTAGGGACGCATACAATTACAATTGAAGAATCTTTAACTGCCCGTTCTATGTTATCTGTGACCTTTATTTTCCCTTTTGTTTTTTTAACTGCTTCTTTTAAGCTCGCGTCATCTATAGGGCTACTGCCCTGGCTAATCAAAGAAACTTTATTCTTATCAGTATCTAAACCATAGACATTATATCCTTTATTTGCACATAAGCAGGCTAATGGCAATCCCACATAGCCTAAGCCGACAATAGTTACAGTTCTCATCTGGACAAAAGACTCCTATTTTGTTTATAAACATTTCTGATAAACTTTATAATATTGTTTTAGTCAGGTGAAAGATGCTGCACTAGCCACACTAACTATTCAAAAGAAAGCACTCTCTTTTGGAATGACTCTAAAAGATTGCAGCACTCATAATATACAATTTAAAAAAGGCAACCTGTGTTGAATTATTTTTTCCTGTTTAAAATAGAAATATTTATATAGTTTTACTAGTGTCACTAGTGTTTATGAAAAAGGCAGTATGGTTAAATAAGTCCAATGGGCAACTTTGTGTAACAATCCCAAAGGATTCTGGAATAAAGGCCGGAGACATAGTTAACGTAGAAAAAGAAAAAATAAAAACGATTGTTTATACTCCTGTAACTGCAGATTTATTTCATTATGGACACCTTAAAATACTAGAAGCTGCGAATAATCTTGGGGATTTCCATATTTGTGGTGTAGTGACTGATAAAGGGATAAGAACCTACAAGAAAGGGGCGATTACTAACCTAAAAGAGAGGATGGCAATAGTTTCTGCTCTTAGATGTGTTGATATGGTTGTTACACAGGATGGTAAAAGTGCTATGGGGAATTTAAAGAAGATTCATTCTCAATTTAAAGGCGCAAAGCTGATTCTTGTACATGGGTCAAATTGGAAAAAAATACCTGCGGCCGAGTATGTTAAGAAAATCAATGGAGAAGTTGTACGACTACCTTTTTATGAAAAATTATCAACAAAAAAGATGATTGGTAAAATTCTTAATCTCTACAAAGATGGAGTTGATGGGGGATGAAGAAAAAAATAAAAACAATAGTTTATTGTTCTACCACTGCCGATATGTTTCATTATGGACATCTTCGCTTATTGGAGAAAGCAAATGTGCTTGGAGATTTTTTCATTTGTGGTGTGTTGACTGATGAGGCTATAAAATCGTATAAAGAAGAGCCAATTGCCAGTCTGAAGGAGAGGATGGCAATAGTTTCTGCTCTTAGATGTGTTGGTAAGGTTGTTACCCAAAGAAGCCTTGATCCTACGGAAAATTTAAAAGAAATCCATAGTCAATTCAGAGATGCAAAAATAATTCTGGTTTGCGGTTCCAACTGGAAAAAGGTTCCCGGGGCAGAATATATTAAAAAAATTAAAGGCGAGATAGTACAGCCACCTTTTTATGAAAAGTTGTCAATAGAGAATGTTGTTA
>PVBE010306898.1_pt1 | contig 29299 bp, 21 predicted proteins | sample 1631181 | NCBI WGS metagenome assembly PVBE01 (sample SAMN08397723, study PRJNA350692) | Marine metagenome, whole genome shotgun sequencing project. | isolation source: water | place: Pacific Ocean | collected 2012-04
CATCCCTGGAAAATCCCCGTACGATGTCCGCTGAAATGACATGGACAGAGATTCCTCTTCGTAGTAACAACAAGATGCCTATTTTTTCTCGGCCGCCTTCATGCTGTCAATAAGGAACGGAATCCAACAGAGCGGAAGGCAGAAAAATAACAGAACCAGAAACAGGATGAATCCATTCTGATTCAATCCGATGAAAACCTCTTTCCCCTGTGGCATAAATCCTCCCTGCGATAAATGTGAAACCGACCCTATTCGGACAGACTATACCACAAAATTAAGGGAGAAGGGATCTTCCGATTTTTTCAGGAAAGAAAGTTGGAAACAGCTACTTGTCTTCTTCCACTCGAACAAGGAGGATCCGAGAGCAGGTACGGCAGGTGATCACTTCCTTTCCCATGAGGAGAAGGTTCACATCCTGGGAAGTGACCGCCACACTACACCCCTCACACTGCCACTGGAGAATTTTTCCAGAAGCTTCGATCACCCGGTATTGGCTTACATTGGAAATGGCAAGCCCATCCTCTTTCACATTTAGAATCCGTTCGTAGAGATCGATCACATCCCTCTCTACACCAGAAGCGAGCTCCGATCGTTTCGAGGTAACTTCATCAAGCTTGCTCTGGAGGGCACCGGTTTCAGAGGAGATCCGGGACTCTTCCTTTGACAGAGATCCTTCGGCTTCCTTCAGGTCCTCCTGCCGGAGCGAAGAAAGTTTTCCCTTCTCATCGACCTGATAAAGAATATCGAGAAGCCCCTCTTCAATCCGCCCCTTTTCCGCTTTTACAGAGGAAGACTCTTTGAGAAGGGCCTGATATTCATCGTTCTTTTTCGCCTGGTTGGCCTGGGTTTGCAGTTTGGTGATACGTACGTCACACTCTTTTACCGTAAGCTCCCGTTTTCCCGCTTCCAGCTTGAGTTGTTTGATCTCTTCCTTGATCTCATCCAGATTTGCCTGTGCATGGGACACTCTATCATGGGCATCCCCAAGCTGAACAGGTAAGGCTTCAATCTCGGCCGTTAGGTCATGAACGGACAAATCGACTTCCTGCAACGGTACAAGAGCCTCTACCTTCTGATTTGACGGCATTCGTATCCCCTATTGTCAAAAACAACGAGCGCATATCCTACAGAACAAGAAGGCAAATCTCCAGAATTTCCCCGCGCTCATTCCGCGGGGACTGGTTCTTCGCCCTCTTCTGTTTGCTGAATCGATTCCAGGAAACCCTCGAGCCGTCGAGACCGGATCGGATGCTGCAATTTCTTCACCGCTTTCGCCTCGATCTGTCGAACACGCTCTCGAGTCACCTTGAAGATCTTTCCGACCTCTTCGAGCGTATAGGTATAGCCGGTACCAATTCCGTATCGAAGCTTGATAATTTCCCGCTCACGAAACGAAAGAGTCTGGAGGACCGATTCGATCTTCTCCTTCAACATCTCGTGCGTAGCGGCCGTGATCGGCGACTCGACACCATCATCCTCGATAAAGTCCCCAAAATAGGAATCATCCCCCTCCCCGATCGGACGATCGAGGGAAATCGGATGTTTGGCTATTTTCAGAACCCTTTTGGTCTCTTCGAGACTGATCCGGGATTCCCTCGCAATCTCTTCAAGGGTGGGCTCGCGTCCCATTCTCTGCGATAGCTTCTTGGAGACATTGCGAAGTTTGGTCATCGTCTCGATCATATGAACAGGAATGCGGATCGTACGGGCCTGATCCGCAATGGCGCGGGTAATCGCCTGCCGAATCCACCAGGTCGCATATGTTGAAAATTTATATCCGCGGCGGTACTCATACTTCTCCACCGCTTTCATCAGACCGGTATTCCCTTCCTGAATCAGATCAAGGAAGGAAAGACCTCGATTTCGATACTTTTTCCCGATCGAAACGACCAGTCGAAGGTTTCCACTGGAAAGCTTCCGCTTGGTTTTCTCATATTCTTGAAACCGCTCCTGGATCTCATCGACATGACTCCCCATCTCGTCGGGACTTTCCAGGGTCTGCATGACCAACTGATCGAGTTCCTTCTTCAAACTCTCGAGTCGAACCTTGTTTCCCTTTGCCGCTTTGATCTCGGCAATATCCCGGACAAGTTCCTCCAACCGATACCGGACCACATGCATCCGTTCCATCATCGGCTTGATCTTTTTGACCTGGATGTTCATGTCTTCCAGAAGAACCACACAACTACGCTGATTTTCTCTCCGTTTGCGGTTAATTCGGGTTCGTTGTTTTTCGGTCAACTTTTCGGTCTTCAATCGATCGTACAGATCATGACTTTCAAACGCGAGTTTCCGGATCTTGTCGATGACATCGGGAAGACGATCAAGAACCTCCAGTTTGCTGTCATCAATGGCACTGTCCGCTTTCAATGTACGATCAAAAGCGAGGTCCCCATTCTTCACATCCTCCAGGATGCGCAAGGCTTCGACCACAGCAAGCGAGGATTCCAGGACCTTGGTCCGGAATCGTTTCCGGGTAATTTCGATTTTCTTCGCAAGGCGAAGTTCATCTTCACGCGAAAGAAGGGGGATTTCCCCCATCTGGGTCAGATACATCCGGACCGGGTCATCAATTTTCTCGGTGGGCCGTTTTGTCTCTGTTTCCGAAAGACGTCCATACGCGGGATAAGAAGTTTCATCGTCCCCCCGGGACTCCGTCTTCTCCTCATCCTCCTCGTCAATCAGTTCGACACCCATTTCATCGAGACTCCGGAGGAATCCATCCAACTTCTCCGGAGAAACCATGTCTTCGGGAAGAACCTTGTTCATCTCATCATAGGTGATGAACCCTTTCTTCTTCCCCTCTTCAATAAGAGCTTTCACCTCGACACTGAGGCGCTCTTCCCCGTTTGCCTGCGCTGCCGCGGGGGGAGAAACCATGGGGGAAACTTTCTTTTTTTTCTTTGCTGCCGCTTTCGTGCGTACCAAAAGAGTCATCCTTTATAACGATTCAACGACCGGGAAGCAGGCCATGATCAATCGGCCTGTTTCGGCGTGAATTCTGCACCTTTCTTAAATACTCATCCGGATCGGTTTCTTTCCGATTATCCTTCCGATCCCCCAGGTAACGATGGTGCGCCAGGACGTCCAGGCATCCTTTAATCTGATCCTCAAGGGATCCTTTCGGGATATCCCGCATCGCCAGGTCCGCCAAAAGCGCACGCTCTTCTTGTATTTCCAGCGCCGTCATCACATCACTGACCCGAACCTCACCTTGCTCACTCAAATCGAACAACACCGCGGCAATCTTTCTGGTCGCCGCCGCGGGAAACTGTTCTGCAGGGAAAATCCCCTTCACCGTAATGGCATGGCCTGGTTCTGCCAGCAACATTCCCAGAAGTTGATGAGATGCCTCCTCTACGGGACCCGGAATATTCTCCGGTTCCGGAATCGGGTCCGCCGGCTTTTCATTATTCGCCCTGCGATTCAACCAATCCCGTAACGTCTTCTGTTCCAACTGGAAAGTCACGGCCAATTGCTGGAGTAATATTTCTTTTTTCACTTCGTTGGGACACTGCATCACTCGATTCAAAACTTCCTCAACGACCCTGGTTTTTCCTCCCGGCGTAGACATATCAACCCGGGAAGAGAGCCGTTTGAGAAAGAAGCGGAATATTTCCGTGGGATTCTCAAGCCGTTTTTTCAACTCCTCTGCACCGAGTTGTAGAACGCAATCCGCCGGATCCATTTTCGATGGAAGTTCCGCAACAAAGAGATCCACATTTTCAGAGAGCAACAGGTCCATTCCGCGTTCCGAAGCCTTGCTTCCGGCTTCATCCGCATCAAACACCAGGACCACCCGATCCACATAGCGACGTATAAGGCGTAAATGGTCCTGGGTCAACGCCGTCCCAAGCGTGGCGACCATCCCTTTGATCCCTGCCTGATACGGCAGAATGACATCAAGATAGCCTTCCACTATATACAAGGTTTTGGACTCACGAATCTCTTCCCGAATCCAATGCAACCCGTATAGGTTTCGTCCCTTCGAAAAGACCACGGTTTCCGGAGTATTAATGTACTTCGGTTCCTCTTCCTTCAGGGTCCGGGCACCAAACCCAATCGCTCGTCCGCGCGAATCAAAAATCGGAAACATCAGACGACCCCGAAAACGGTCGTAACTATGGCCTTTCTCTGGATGCTTCAATACGAGCCCGGCTTCCAACAGGGTTTTATCCGAAAAGCCGGCACGGCGAGCGGCCTGAAGGAGCCCATCCCACGAATCCATGGAGAACCCGAGCTGGAATGTTTTCGCCGCCGTATCATCCACTCCGCGACGGGAGAGATACTGCCGCGCCTTTTCCGCTTCGGACTTCGTTTTTAACAATTTTTGAAAGAACGTAACCGCCCACTCATTGGCCCGGTAGACCTCTTCTTTCCCGGCGACCGGAGCGCGGCCCCCTTCATACTTCAGGGTCACACCACTCTTTCGAGCAAGCATATTAATCGCTTCTGGATAGTCGACCTTCTCGATCTCCATCACAAAAGAGAACACATTCCCCCCTTTTTGACATCCGAAACATTTGAAGATCTGTTTTTCCGGATGAACGTTAAAAGAAGGAGTCTTCTCCTCGTGGAAAGGACAACATGCCTTATAGTTTGCCCCCGAACGCTTTAGGGGAAAGTAGGACGAAACCACCTCATGAATATCAATGGATCGCGTTACCTCGTCGATCGATTCTTGTGAGATGAACGGCACGTACCCTCTCCAGTAAAGGGGCGAGATAATATCACGAGGCCCCTCCCGGGTCGAGTATTTTCTACTCCCGAGGACCCCTCAACCGCGAAATAAGCTCCTCAGGGGAGAACTCTTCCGGACGCTTCCCCTCCCGCCATACCTTCCGGCGATGGGAAAAAACGGTTTTCAGGGCTCCAAGGAGACTTTCCACTTCCTCGGGGGGGATATCCGTATTCCTCTCCAGGCGGAAAACAGCCGAATCAACGCGAGGAGGAGGATAAAAGAGTCGTCCTCCCGCTTTTCGCAGAAGTCGGATCGAACACATCGCCTGGACCAGGACAGACCAGGGACCGTACTCCTTCGATCCGGGCTTCGCTTTCAATCGATCGTAGACATCCCTTTGAATCATCAACGTGAAGCTCTTTACTGGAGAAGGAACCGAAAGCATGGCAATCATGATCCGGGAATAATCGGAATACGGAAGGTTCGAAACAAAATGAACATCGGAATCATTTGGGAAAGAGACCTTTTCCTGAAAACGTACCCCATCCAACAAGAAAAGCTCCAGATGAGACTCATCCTCAAATCGCTCCTTTGCAATTTCATAAAGGGAGGGGTCAATCTCAAAAGCCCAGACCTTCCCGGCAGATTGGAGTAACCGTTCTGTCAAATGCCCCAGTCCCACACCGATCTCGATAACCGTATCCGAGGGGGTAAGTTCCAGATCACGAACCATGGCATCCAGAAAGTTGGGATCGATCAGGAAATTCTGACCGAGAGATTTGCGGGGACGAATCCCTCTTTCTCGAAGGAAAGCTCGAATGTCAGAAGGCAACGGTTTCATCTGGAAAGTTTTCGGAGAACGACGGTCTCAAAATTTTCCAGATGCTCTTCTCCGGACTCATCCCATTTGACATTCACCTGCAAGAGAAAAGCCGCATCCCCGATGGGACTACTCGTATCGATGGGAGTAAAGGTGGCATCGTACCGATACATATTCCCATACTCGACAAAGAGACCATCCTTAATATCTTCCGGATTGTTCTGAATAAGGTTTTCTTGAATCCGGGCCGCAATCCGGGGGGCAATCAAACTGGTATGAGTCTGATCGAGAGCCCTTTTGTGACTCTGTGTCCCCACCGCAAATAAGGGAAGCACCGCCACGATCCCCAGGGCCAGGATCATAATAGAAATTAAAACCTCAAGGAGAGTAAACCCATCCCGCCTCATCGGGTCCCTCCTTCCCGATAGACCGGCAATCGGATCTCGGTGACAAACGTTTCTCCGTAATGAACCGTGGAACCATTCCCATGTTTGGAACTCTTTGTCCCCCGGGCCCCTCTCTGACTGACACGAATTTCATCAAAAGATACATCGGAGTATCCAATCCATTCCGAATCAATTTTGACAAAATCAGGAGGCTCTGGAAAACCGGTCGTATCCGTCATACGCAAAACGGTATCCTCTTTCAGAACGGCCTGTGCCAACCGACCTCCCCGAATATCAGAAGCGTGCGATTCCACGACAAGGGTCATCTGGATGATCTCGGGATAAAGAAAGTCCGGATTATTGAGATCTTTTCGTCTTCGATAAAAGCGGAAGGATTTAAGTTTCCGACGGGTGGAATCCCAGATCGAACTCGGAGATTCCTTGCTGTTCACCCGCTTTTGAACAACCTTCTTTGCGCAGACCGGACATACCCCCTCCCCCTCAAGTTGTACCAACGAACGGTGTGCCGATGATCGACAGGTGAAATAACGAGAACCCGCCTCCATCCATGTCCGGGTATCCGCCGTCCAGTATTGAAACCCGAGATAGAGAACACCCTTCTCAAGAACCGTCCCGTAGGTACGGAAAAACTTCTCCGTTGTCTTGTCGATATCTTTGTCCCGAAACAGGGTCCATTTATCGCGGCGATCAAAATAACGAACCGCTCGCCAAAGAGTGTGTTCTTTTGAATCGGAATCCATTACGTAGGCCACTTCCCAGAAATCCCCGTATAGCATGGAAGGCGTCACCTTCCGAAGTTTATCGGAAGGAAGAACCCCTACCTGGTCGGCATTCCCTCCCATCACAAATCGGAGCCGTCCCGCACCATTGGAATCATAATCTCCGATAAGGGCGGCCGGCATGAGGGTCTTACGCCCATCGCTGAAATATTCATTTTCCAGGTAGAGATTCCGCAAATCCGCCGATACCTGTCCCAGAATGATCTGCGCCCGATCATACGCATCTTTTCGATCTTCCCCATCGGTCCAGGTATTGAGGCTTAAATTGGTCAGGCTGATCAGAGCTCCGATGAGGAGAACGAACACCGCAAACGCTACAAGAATTTCCAGGAGCGTCATTCCCCGGGAGGGTTGTCTTCTATCAACGATCTTCATGATAAAGCGTTCTCATCGGGCGGTCATAATCGACCTGGATCTCTCGGATTCGAGTCGCCCTCTTCCAACTATGTTCGGGCCAGAATCCAGATTGGTATTCAAAATAGACGCGCAAATCGATCTGACCCGCTTCTTTTTCGAATCCGAATCGATTGATCTTCCCCCCTTTAGCGTCTGTAAATTCCAGAAGGTTGCTTCCCGGGGCATCGGTCCACTCACCCTTCCCATCAATGCGGAAAAGAAGATGCGTAATCAGGTTCGGATCTCTTGCCGGAATTTCCTCCGTCCACCGGAGTTCATTCCATCGAGAGCCTTCCATCGTGGAGGAGGACTGCCAGTACCCCATCCGGTTATCAAATTCATTGGGAACGTACGTATCCCACCACCGGAAAGGAAGGAAGTAAACAAGCGTATCCGCAGGATAACTATAGGGCGTCGTTCCAAACCGGCCGCGAAACAGACCTTCTCCAGGACTATTCACTTTGGAGGGCATCTCAAGAGTGATCGTCCCATCGGAATTTCGGTAACTATTGGTGTACATAATCACTTCTTCGGGAGTCTGGTTCCCCACGAATACGTATCCATCCGGTTGATTGAAGTAGAAACGGTTCCCATTGACCGCTGTTCCCTCGGATACGCGAAGAGAAGAGTCTTGAGGAGAAATCGCCGATTCCAGATTCACGACAGGCAGGAACGCCATGTTGAAAGCGAGATCACCAAGATCATGATCCTGGATCGGAGAGTTGAGATAACCACGGGTTACGGGAGAGAGCTCGTTGTTTCGGTTCTCCGAATACCCGACATATTCATCACCGATTTTTACGATCCCGCCCGTCGCAGCAATCCCACCCGTATTGTTCATCGGAACTTTCCGGTCGGACGTGGTGACAATCCCGTTGGTCGCAAAGTTTCCCTTCGGGGAGGCGAAGATTTTCATCTCATCGAGCGTTCCCTCGACCGGGGCGACCGTAAAACTGGGACTGAAGGTTTGAAGATAGTTCAGACCGATCAGTTCTCCCGAAGGGAACTTGAGAACCCGAACATGAACTTCGTCCGCCACATATTCGCGCGTCACATTCGTCTCAAACGAGGCCAGTTGACTATTCGGAACGGAAAACTGCCATGGGCCCCCGGCAACGACGGCACCATGAACCTTCATCATTTGACTCTGGCTTGCCGCATCCGTAATCGTAACCCGATCCCCGCCACCAAGATTCTCGCGATTGACGGTTGAATCACTCTCCCGCACCGCGAATACCGGCATCACGTCCGCCCCCGCAGCATGATCCTGTTCGAGGCTCATCACCTGTGGCCCCCGGAGCAGGTTCCCGGGAGTCGGTCCATTGAGATAACCGATCCAATGGTTCGCATGTTCGGTATCTTTGTATACCGGCCCGAACCCTTCATCATCAATCCGGATAATCGTTCCGTCGATGTAATTGGTCGTGTCGGTCGTCGCGATCCCCCAGAGTCTTACCTGTTGCCCCGTATTGTGCTGTGCGGCCACCGTTCCGTGCGCACCCCTCGTGCATTGCGAAAATGTCGTTCCACTACGGGCTCCATAGTAGATCACTTCAGTCTCAATCAGGATATGACCCTGGTCCGGAAACCCGGTAATATTGGTCGTCGTGACAGGAATATCCGCCTGCGAATCATCGACAAAAGTCTGTCCTGAATCGTCGCTCTTATCCCCCATCACCGTCGCCTGAAGATTGGCACCGACATTATAGGAGAGCTGCCCTCCCCCGGTGGTGAGACGGTCAAAATTGATCTGCGCTTGTCCCGCGGCCCCCAAGGTTGCAATCACCCGCATATTCCGAAGCCTGCTCGAATAACCAAAAATCTGGACAACCGCATTGGCCGGATGATCCTGCGCGGTCGTTCCCCTCGCCCCCCGAACAAGCTGACTTGTCGCGGGATCCCATTCCACGACCTCCGAACCGATCAACCAGACCGAGGTCTCATTGGGAGGAACAAACGAATCATCCTCAAGAGTCCAGGTGGTCGCGGTAGGATTGAGCGCCGACCGAAGTTTCGTCATGACCGTCGCCCCTTCGGGATTGACATGCTGGAAGAGCGCGTTTGGATCAGAGAATCCATCCACCAAAAGGGCCGCATGGGCGTACCGGGTCCCTTTCCAATAAGCGCCGATGTGATACCACGTATCATCCGCGGTCGGCTGGAAAGGAAACCGGATCTCCGCAACTCCATTATCGATACGGCTAGTGGTATCCCCAAGCGTCCCATCCGCAAAGGTGAGGATCAACTCGGGATATCCCGTGCTGTCATCGTAGTCGAGGCTGATTCTGTTGGTCGTATCCGCCTCACGAATATCAAACAGGGACATGGGCGAGGTCACCTCATCGAATCGAATCCAGAATTCAACCCCACCTGAGGCGACGTCCGGCATCTGTTCGGGACCCGTCGCACCCTGGGGATAAGGAGCAAAGACCTGTTCCCATGTATACGTAAGACCACTTCGCCCCAACTCTTCCCCTTCATGCGTCAAATTGAAGTGATTGCGAAAGTTAATGATCTGTGCCGTTCCCCGGTTATCGACCGCAGGCTCGATCTGAAAATAGGCTTCTTGAGGCGGTTGCTGTGCCGGTCCGAGGGTATCATCACTCGGATTGGGGAAAAGGGTCGGAAACGTAATGATCCGACTACCAAAGGGGTAGCCGTACATCTTCGGTGCATTCTGAACAACGGTCGCCAAAATATTGGAGGCCTGCAAAGGGTGATTGAAATCGAGTTGGCTTTCTACGTAATACGTGAGAGGAATCGGAGGCACAACGGAGAGGACTTCCCGAAAACCTCGCCCAGCCGTCTCGATCCCACTCGGAGCATTCACAGAAGAAAACGCTTCGACGCTGATCACATCCTCTGAACGAAAGATGACCGGAAGAGTCCCGGTTCCCCCAAGAAGCGCATGATCGGGATTGACCCCATTTATCCCCACCGCCAGCATCTGGGTCGCAGAGAGATCGCTGATCCCCATGATCGTGCTGTAGTAGTCCCCCATCCGTAACGTCTCTTTCCGATAAAAGGCATCCGCAACCTCTGTCGCCTGGTCACGAGAGAGGGGGGAATCATTCGATCCCAATAACTGGAGTCCTTCGAAGAGGGCAATGAGCACCTCGCGAGGTGCGGTATTAATGTTCACCGGATGTCGGGACTGCAACTCTACGATTCCTCCGTCATAGCCGGGGGAGACTTGAGGCGAAGTCTCAATCACATTTGCCCTCGAGAGAATCCAGTTATTGATAACCTGAACCTCGATTGTCTGCATCCCGACCTTGCTGATCCGAAGAAGCGCCCCGGATCCATAGTGAGTGGCGTCATCTACCGCCAGTCCCGTTACGGTATTCGTTGCATCGACCTGAATGGACCCCACTTGCCGAATCGACTGGGGAAAGATCCACCGAACGGGACGAACGGAGTATTGCGTCAGATAATCTTTCGGATCAAGGATCCGAGTGTCGACCAATCCGCGGATGCGCCCAATCATCTTGGTCGGTGCCGATACCACATGAATCTTGCCCTGCTCATCTGAAACGGTAACGCCCCAGATCGATCCCTGGGAATTCTGGATCAGATTGGCCGGAAGGTTATCGGTCGGCCGGGTTTCAAATTCGGTGTAGGTATCTGCGTAATAAGGGGAGGCGAGACCGGAGGGGTTACGCCGCTCCATGTAGTCATGACCGGACATCATCTTCCAGGCAGCGTAATTCCGTACCCCTTCTGCACCAAAGTCCGCCTGCCGCTGCTCTTTCTGAACAACGGAAGTCTCTTCCTGCAGAATCATGGAGAGGACAAAAGGTGTCCCCACTAGAACAAGCGCCATCAGAACGGTGATGACAAGGATAATTGCAATCCCGCGTTGGCGGGCCACTTTTTGAGGCATGACAGATCCAATAAGAAGGCCTAACTCCTGCTCCAGATCCACTATTATGTTATACGATTCTCACGTACGGCACAATGATGGAAAAATTTCTATTGCCACCGAAATATTGAAAAAATCGCCTGGTGCTTTTTCCGTTCCGCCGACTCCCTCCGGTCCTCATCAAATACGACCAGAATTCTATCCCGGTCCAGTACGGTGATCCCTTCGGGCTTACGGGAAAACCGGTGAGCCGATCCGGTAGAGTCCTGAACAAGGACAAGGGAGGAAGTCCCTTTTCGGAGGACCCCGAGGTATCCCCCCGCACTCCGGTCTTCGACCTCGAAACTGAAAAGAACATAGAGATGCTCCCGATAACGATCATATTCCAAACTTGAAATCCCTACCGACTCAGGAACCCCTATCGATTCGGATTCGAACCAGAGGGACGATTCGGATCCGATCTCGAACGTCCCATCCCGAACCTGGAAAGGAAATGAAACGATCTGAATCACTTCGGAAGCCGTTTTCCAACTCTCTCCCCGGGCACGAATACCGAAAAGGATCTGACCGGAAGGGAGACAAGCAAGGCCCTCCACCTTGAAATAAGGCGGGTCTCCAAGCACAGACTGAATTCCCTTCTTAATCACCCCGGAAAGAGACTTCGCCTTCTGAGGATCGCCAGCCGGCCAATAAACAAAGCTTTGATACGCTTTCTGGGGACGATCAAACGCCGTGGTCGCCAAAAGGTATTTTCCCTCAGGAGAACTCGCAAGGTCTTCCCATTTGCGCCCCTCCTGAAAGAGGGGAGAGAGAAGGTCTTCCCGCATCCCAATACGAAGCCGGCCCTCTTCTACCGGAAACCGAAAAAGAGGAGAGCGCCCCGGGATCGGCTTATCATTGGCAAAGATACAAAAGGAACCATCAAAGATGACTCCCGAGGGTTCACAAAAGGCTTTTGGAGAGAGAGAGAAAAGCCCCGACGACTCTTCCCGCATCTGGGGAGAAGGAAGAGTGCAAGCGGAAAGAAAGAGGAGCAGAAGGAGGTTACCGCTCCACCACCCCGGTCGGATAAATTGTAATCTCGCTTTCATGGGCCGTCGATTTCACCTTGAATCTGATCGGTTGAGAGTGCTTCCGTGAATCTAATCGGCCTTCTGAGTCAAAATGGATGAGAAATTCCTTTTGATCTTTTGGAAGAAGTCCGGGAGCCAACTCCACAGAGACTTCTTTGGGGAAGAAATGTTTCTCTCGGGCAAAGATCAATCCGATACGAAACTCATCGATAATCCCCCGAATCCCCCCCCGACTCGCTCCGATCACGAGAGAATCCTCCCGGGTCCACCGCACCGTTCCCGCCTTGCCTGCCACGCGGGTCCCATTGAGGAAAAGTTGCATCTCGCGACCATTATGCACAAGGTGTACGTGATACCAGACCTCCGCAGTACGAAGCGTAATTTTCCCGGAACTCAGAGTGAGATCTCCGAGTTTCGATATTATTTTGCCCGAGGTAGAGACCTTCATCTCCGCCTGATCCCCAATCGTAAACAGGGTCTGGGATCGGGAAGAGTTGATCCGGTAATACCAAAACTCTACCGATAAACCCTGATCCGGGGCAAAGATAGGAATCACCCCGCAGTCCACAGACCCGGATCCGCTCAGGCTGACCGCCATCCCGATCCGCCCCGGAACCAGCGTCCCCTTGCTGATGTTCGCGTTACGCCCAAAGGCGCCGGTCGAATCCGTATCTTCGAAATGCCATTCTCCATACGTTTTTTGCGTCAACGCATGAATCGATCCTTCGGCAGGGTTGAGAACCACCCAGGCAGGTTCACTCCCGATACGAGAATGATCCCGCACCGAACGAATCAAAGAAATAACATGGTTCGCCGATGCACGGACACCGAGATCTTTATTCGCGTTGGTAAAGAGAGAAATGGAGATCCCCATCATCAACGAAAGGATCACGATAACGGTGAGCAACTCAAGAAGTGTGAGTCCCTTCTGCCGCATTTAAAATCCCTGGATATCGTCTGGGGTTCCGGGCTCGCCATCGGGGCCTGGAGAAATCAACTGAAACTTGTCCGGCATGGCCCAGGAGGTTCCGACTCCCTTTACCGGCTTGATCGTCTTCCCCGATCCACTCGGATCGAATTTATACCGGGTTATCGAAGAGGCCGGATTGCGGTAATCATTATGATGGAGATAGATAAAAGGGTACCCGAAGAAATCGACGTACTCCATAAGAGGATAAGGCCCCTTGTCTACCAGAAATGATTTCGTGGGGTTCTTACTCAATTGATCGGCATCAATGTTCTGATAATGATCCTGGGCGGGAGGCTGATAGATAATCCCCCCCTTCCTCTTACTCGAAAGACTCGCCACCATCGATTCATTCCCATTATTGAATTCGTTGAGTCCCTTGATCCCTCGATATCGGGAGAGCGAGGACGGAGGATAATCCCTCCAGCGAGTGTGGTAGTTTTCCAAAGCCCCTTTCATCGTCCCGATCATCGCTTCCGTATTGGAAATCTTGGAGGTGCGAATCGCGTACACGACTCCAATGACAACGAGAGAAGTCAATACCCCGATGATGACGATCACGACCAGAAGTTCCAGGAGAGTAAAGCCCTTCGATTTCACAATGCCTCCTTCTACCTTTTCCGCTTTTCGAGGATGCGAATATCATCGACGCCCAAGGAAAAAGCATCCCCCTGCCATCCTCGAGCCCAGAAAGAAATTTTCATTCCACTCTTCCCCGAACGGGACGATGAGCGGAGGTTCAGTTTCCCAATCGCCTCATACGCTTCCATCTCTGGACGCCATATCGACACCTGCAGGACAGACCGGCGATTTTCTTCGACCTTTTGAAAGCGCATCCGAATTTCCCGGGGAAGGGGAAATTTCAGCGCCATTTCTTTCCATTGCCGGGACATTTCAATCCGTTCATCGAGGAACTTCTTTTCGGGCATCTGCGTCTGCCGGATTTTCCGTTTCAAATCAAATCCGATGTGAAGGCCATTCCGATTGGATCCTTGTCGACCCGGATCATAAAAGGAGACCCCAAATTCAAAAGAAGGGCGCTCCTGATGCCGGGGACGGAACGTAACATCGAGCCGATTGAATTCCTGTGGAGGAAGATCATCCCGTTCGAACCGGGTTACGATCATATTCTCCGATGGAGTGCCGGTAATAAGACACTCCAGTTCTTTCAGGATAATAGAGGCTCGCGGGGGCCCATCTTCTTCAATCCACTGGCTTCCACGCCAGCGAAGGTGATCGGAATCATTTCGGGAGAAATCTTCGTCTTCCACGAGGGACGTCATCCGCCACTCTTCAATCTCTTTGGCCATTCGTGCCGCTTCCGCGACAATCCGGGTCGATTCCCCATCCGTCCACTCCACGGCATTGCTTGCGGATCGGAATGATCTTCGTGCACGACTGAGGCGTTCTTCACTCCCTCCCTGCCCATACAGATATTCCACATACCCAATCCCGTATGCAATCACCGGATCGCTTGGATTCCCCTCCCCGCTGTTCAAAGACCTCGCCTCTTCGAATCGTGAGGTCGCCGATTCCCCTTTTCCAGAGAGGGCATCCAAACAACCGTATGCGATCTGGAGATTGGAACGACCTTCCCCCAAGACGATTCCGAGTCGATCGTAAAAAGTTTTGGATTGAAGAATCAGCCGGGAAAGATAGGAACCCAACTTCTGAGAATCGAGAATCCCTCCCTCCCCCACAACTTCTTCAACAAGAGGACCGAGCAGCGCCCGAACCCGCTCCAAAGAAGTATCTCCATCCGATTGGATTTTGGCCAGGCGGGCCGCCATCGAAAGGGAACTTCGTCCGGCCCCCCCATACGCAGGAACAAAAGCGAAATCCTGGCGAAGGGTATTCTGAAAGGAGACATACGCCTCCCCCGGGGATCCATTCTTCAGTAAAAAGATTCCCAGAAGATAATTCAGATAGAGATCGGTCGGATCTTCCGCGAGAAGAGCTTCCAGAGCCGGCTTCACCCCGTTCGGATCCCCACTGGAAATCAAGGGAAGAGCGGTGGAGGCATGCGCGGTCCGGTCCGACGGATCCCGATCCCGGGCCAGGGCAAAAAGCTCCTCCGCCACGGTGGGGTTACCTGCGAGCAGATAAAGAGTCGCCAGATTCGTCCACGCCTCAATCCGATATTGGTCTTTAAAAATGGAGATCAAAAAGGCATCCGCAGCATCCAGATAACGTGATTCCATTGCATGACAGACCCCCAGCGCATTCCACGCTTGCGCAATGGTTTCGATCTCCCCCTTCTCTGAATCAGAGGCCTTTTTCAGATCGGAAACCGCCCCGGTAAAGTCCCCCTCATGCAAACGGGCCCGCCCCAGAAGTGCATGTGCGGAAGCACGTAAAGCAGGAGTAAATCGAATCGTTTCCCGATCGTATTTTTTCTGGAAGTCGGTGACAATCTCGATCACCTCAGAGGCACGCCCCGCCTGGAGCAACATTTCCGCATGAGAAAGAATCCCCCGGGGAGTCGCGGAAGCCTCAACCCCCTCTTCGAACGCCCTCAATGCGGCCCCATACAGGCCCAGGTTCTCCAGAATCCTGCCGATCCTCCAGTGCAATTCCTCCCGCTCAGAAGGAACCTGGTCGAGGGATTCACGATAGAGTTTTAATGCGCTTTCATAATCGAATTCGAATTCAAGATGTTTTCCGAGGGCGAGAATCGCGGACGCCTTGACCGGCGTAATGCGAACCGCCTTTTCCAGTTCGGCTCGTGCCTCCGGAAGCATTCCTTTCATCTGACACCAGGCGGCAAGTTTGATTCGAGCCCCGACCTCTCCAACCCCACTTTTCACTTCGGTACTCCACCGGACATATCTCTCCTCGTTGGTCCAGTTCCGAAGAATCTGCTTGATCCGATTTTTGGGCCACTTCTGAACCGCCGTTCCCTCTTTCACACGAAGGCGGACAGAATCGCCATCCTCGGAAACGATCGTTCCTTCCCGAGGATTTCCAGCCTGGAAAATAAGAACATCATATTCCCGCTCTCGCTCCGCCCGCTGATCCATCCACTCCTTGACCGGAGGCTCTACAATCGCCTTCAACCCATCCAATTTTGTCGTGTCCGGAAGATCTTCTCCCTTTACAGCACCCGCAACAGGCCAAGCCGCGGAGAGCGAGTTGTAGACGCTCAGAACAGGATGCGGCCGAAGAATGGGAGGGATAACCGGGGATTCATGCGGAAACATCATGCCAATTCGAGGAACGGGAGGACGAGTAGAACTCTCCATCTGGAAAACATCGTACCCCCGCCAGTAAGACGAGAATTCGGGCCCGGAAATACGCGCCTCCAGAACGGGAGGCTTCACAAAGTCCCTGATTCCAGGAGCCGATAATTCACCCGATTCAGAAAGACGACTTTCGCCTCCCCCAGAGATTCCCAGAATCAAGAGGAGAAGAGAGAGCACAAAAGCACCGATCCCGGTCAACTGTTCCCGACTGAAGGACTTCAATACGTTTTTCATTCGAAGTCCTCCTCGGAAGATTCGAATGGAGGAGGGGCGGCCTCCTCTATTATAAGACCGCTTACCACGAGGGAGGCGTTGAAGCTATCTTCCCCACTGGTCGAAGCCCTCTGAACTTTCAGGCTCTCAAGGCAATAATAAGTTCCTGGCTTCTGAAAGAGATGAATCAACTGAAAGATGCTCTTCGAGGAAGCGGTGATCGCGACCTGAACAGGAACACGGGACAGAAATGCCCCCTCCTCCTCTTCACCGCGATCCCAATCCTGAAAGAAATTGACGTTCGTGATCTTCTCCCCCTTCCCGAGAGAAGAGATCACGGCTTCCATCACGCCCTGCCCCACCCCGAGACGAAGAAGTGCGGCTTTGCCCTCTTCCTGTGTTTCGATCGATACATTTTTCCATCCCAGACCGGAGGGGAACTCCAGGAGACCCTGCTTTCCATTCCGGTCCCGGAGATGATCCCGGATCGATAATTTAATCTCTTCAAAACGTTCCCGGTATCCATCAGAGCCTTTGGAACGGAATTTCTTCTCATCGAGGCGAAGTTGAAGCCGCTCTACTTCGGCTTTGAGCGAAGCCTTTTCGGAGTCTCTTTCCCGCTTTGCATCCGCAAGAGCACCGTCATCCGGAACCCCCTGTTGTGACTTGGATCGATACAGATTGGACTGCATCGAAAGTTGCTGAGAAAGTTTGTCCGAATCAGAAGAGATCGGATTGAGAACCAGCATGTATATCAGAACGACCCCCAGGACCATGGATCCCACGGTGATTACGTATGCTTTGTTTTCTTTTAACCAGCCATCCATCGGTCAGCGATACTCCGGTCTGGAAACAACAACAAGTTCAAAGCGACGCCAGCCTATTCGATCCGAATCCTGGAGCCCCCCGATTCGAGCCACCTGCCCACGGGAAGGTTGCGTCAGTTCCTTTTTCAGAGAAGAAAGAACCTCACTGGCGCGATTGCCCCCCTGAGCGCTGACATCCCCAACGATCACGACAATCCGATCGGGCGTCTGCCATTCGAGCAGACCTTCACAATCCTCCACGGAAAGGAGCAAAGGATCATCTTGCTCCAGACCCAGAATCTCCCGGGCGGACTCTTCCGACGGGAAATCAAAATGAAATCGGATCTGATCCTCTTCGGTCTCTTCCAGAATCTCCCCCACAACAATGCCCAGATCAGGATGATCAAAAAGGCATCGTCGAATCATCTCGCCTTCCTGGTTCCGGGAGACGCTAGATGCCTCTATTCGCAGTTCTCGGACCACCACCCCCTTGTCTCCAAATTCGCGAATTTTGGCCACCACATCCAACAGGACGGCGGAAGGAGTAGTTACTTTCGAAAGGAGATCCAGTTTCACAATGGAGGCGCGACTCTCTGTCTCCATCGAGACCAATTCGGAATCACGCTGATTGACATCCTGAAGAGCGCTCGAATATTTTGCTACTTCTGATTTAATCGAACTACGATCTGAAATGGCCAGGACGGTGAGAATCAGAAGAGAAATCAGAAGGGAGGCGGCTCCAAACCCCAGATATCCCCACATCTTCCTGAAATCACGCTTCTGCCGAAGAGTATCCGGGAGAAGAGAGATTCTTCCCGATTCGGGAACTTGCAGGGGAACTAGTGCCAAGCCAACCGCAATCGCCATGTCGGTTGGCAAAGATTGAAACTCTTCCCCGCCCCGAGATTCCACCACACTCGTATCAAGATTCTGGAAAGGATTAAAGGCTTCCACGGGGAACTTGAGGGAACTCTGAAGGTACTCCAGGAATCCACGGAGGCGAGCCCCCCCCCCAGAAAGGTACATCCGATCAATGCTGAGTTCAGAATCTCCCAGTTGCTTCTTTGCATTATTCACACTCGACTGGATGAAGCCCGAAAGTTGACCCGCCGCTGTACGAATACCGGGACGAACCTCTTCTTCTTTCTCACTGGCGTTTTCGGAAGGGGGAAGGAGACTTCCATACTTGATTTTCAGCCACTCCACCTCTTCGGGAGTTGCACTCGCCGTCGACCCGATATTTTTCTCGAACATCGAGGCACCGGAAGAAATATTTCTTGCGTAGATGAGATGCCCCCCTCGCACAAGGGCCATGTCCATGTTTTCGGCCCCGATATCGAGGAGCATAACCGTCCCACCTTCTGTTTCGTAGGCGGACTTATATGCGGCAAAGAGGGCCACCGCATTGGGAACCGCTTCCCGGATGCCAATCCCCGCTTTGCTCGCAATTTCCAACCGATCATCGATGTAGGATCGCTTTCCAACACCGACCATCGCCAAATAGTGTGGGAAGTAATCATCCGGTTCACGCAACGTGCAGAAGTCAGCGTACAGTTCGCCATCAGGGCCGCGCTTTTCCTGAACCTCATACCCCATCATGTTCTGGTATTCGTGCGCGGCCATTTTGGGCTGCTGGGAAATCTGGAGATTGATTTCCCTCCCCGAAAGACCAAGAACCCCTCCCGATCCTTTCCCGTTCGACCCAAGAGCTCCACGAAGAACTTTGGTCATGGTTCCGGAACGATCCGCCTCCGGGATTCCCCGGGGAAGTTGAAGGCGTGCGGCCCCCCGTACCGACAATCCGCGAAGGCCGCGAAACACGGAGACCACCTTGACTGAACTATTTCCCAAATCTACGCCGGTACTCATATCATTCTTCCGCCTGGATGGTTTGTAGAAGTTCCTGGACGTCCTCCAACGCGGGGCTGCCGGGAAATTGATCCAGGAGAGCAAGAAGGATCTCTTCCGCCAGGGAAGAGGATCCTGCCTCGTAGTAAGAGCGCGCCTGAGAAAGACCGCGCGAGGCTCCATCCTGATCCTCAACCTTGATTGAGGAAAGGAGAGTCTCCATTTGAGAAGACTTCACTTCGAATTCTCCGACTCCCCACCGTCTGCGATAGGCCGTCAATTTTAGTTCCGCATCTTTCACAAGTTCGGATAAAGCCAGAGACTCCGCACTATACGTGGCCGATTGCACTTTTTCCCATTCCCGGGCTTCCCGCTTTAACAACTGGGAAACCTTCTTCGAAACTCGATCCGCGTCTTGCTGGCTCAAGGCCATTCGACGCTCGGCCCCGCGCAAGATCTCCAACGCCTCTCCCGGATAGTCACGCTCCTTCTTTAGAGCCGCTTTCAGATGGTCTTCCTTCCCGATGGGAAGAAGGGCAAATCCCACCTTGGTGGATCCCTTTTCCCCCCTCGTTACCGAAAACTCCTGGCGAATCCCACCCTCCATCCGATGAATTTTTTGAATTTGGTCCGGATATCGAAGAGCAAATTGATTATTCCGCACAGAAAATTCAAAAAACCGAGACGACCCGGAAGAGGAAGACGGGGTCACTCCACGAGGAAAGGAGGAGAGAAGAACAATACGATCGACTTGGCGAAGATCGTCGTGCTGAAACTCGTATACCACCCAAAGTTGCCCTGAGTTCGTCTGCAAATGAACCTTGTAGGGGACCGATTCAAACGTAATCGGATGAAGGATCTCCCCTGAAATCCGAACACTCCCCGCATCTTTATTAAATTCTGCGGGAAGGAACTCCTGGGAGGAATACCCCTCCCTTTCGTTTTCGAGGCGGAGATGAACATTATGGAGAAGACTTTTTCCACGGGAAATCGAAATCGCCCCTCTATCGGAAATCTGAATATCCCAGGTCCCATTAACAGAAACCGGCTTCGCAGAAGTTCCTTCTCCACCGGCAACCAAACGCAAGTCATCAATATAGAGGCGCCCCCCCCTTCCTATCGCGGTCACCCCAACACGGAAGGCTTGCGCACCCGAAGGACGAGAAAAGGTATCGGACAGTTCCACCCACTCAGATGATTTTTCTACCGGTTCCGAACAGGTTTCAAAAAGAACCCCATCATTGCGCACCCAGGAAACCTTCAATGCCACCCGACCCGTAAAAGTCCCCCATTTCACCCAGGCACTAAAACGATACCCATCCGACTGAGCCTTTACTTTCCCCGAAAGCATCGCCGAAACGATCGACTGTTCCGGGGAGCGACTTTTGGTCAAAACAAGCGAACGGGTTCCCGTATGAGAGGCTGATTGGGTCACTTCCAATTCTGAATTGGCAGGGGGATCAAGCTTCCATCCGGGAAGAGCCCCCACAGTGGCGGTCTCAAATCCAGAACTGTTCCGAAGCAGGTTATCCCGATCAATCTTGGGCCCATCCCCTTTTCCCAGGAACTGGAGTCCCAAAATTGCGACACCGATCAATGCCGCAACCCCCGCCAGACTTCCCAGGATGACGCCCCAATTTACGCCGGGACGACCCCAGGCAGCGTAATCCTGAACAAGCCCCCCCCCCGACCTTCTCGATTCTGTTCTTTTCGTAGAAGAAACTCGACGGGTCTGTACATCCGTCTGACGCTTTCCCTGGTCCGCTTCATTAACCGTCGAACGCCCCTTCTTCTCTTGAGGCATCGGGTAGGACTTCCCTTTTGTCTCAAACCAGAGGACCGCATTGACGATGCGCACGTGATCACCAGGATTGAGTTTTTGTTCCCAGATACGTTTTCCGTTGAGAATGGTCCCATTCATGCTCCCTTTGTCGAAAAGGGTCGCAACACCGCCCGTCAGAACAATTTCACAATGCTCCCGGGAGATATTTTGCTCTTGAACGGGAATGGTACATTTTGCCGAGCGGCCAACCACATTGGAGCCTTCTTTAAGCTCGACAGACCACTCTTTGTCCAGGGCCTGAATGATGAGTTTGGGCATGCTTAAGTGAGTCCATCCGCCTATGGAAACCCGTGTATATACGCTCCAACAGAATCCCTACCCTATCTACCCGCATGGAACGGGTCAAGGGATTTGGGGGTTCTGGAAAAAAGGTCCTGGTACCCACCCGTCGGGATACCTTGACAGAAACTGATCCCGGTCTGTAATATTGGACCCTTGTCCCTTCCGAAAATTGGATGGACCAATATATATAGTAGGAAGGTTAATATAGATCGTGAAAGTGCACATGAACGGCAAACAGAAGAGCCTGAAAATAGATCACCATCCGGAAATGTCCGGTTTCGATAACCACAGCCTGAATCTATAGGGACATTTCAGGGTTTCTCTCCTGTCTGCCGAGACCTTGCACACCCCACGATCTCTTACTGAGCATTTTAGGGGTTTATCATGCCACAAACTGCATGGATAGCCATAGGGGGGGGGTCGGGCCTTCTTGTCGGCATACTCGCCTGTTACATATGGTTTCGAAAAATCCACACCCAAGGATTGCTGAAGCAGGAAGACCTCGTCTCCGATGGAAAGAAAAAAGCGGATGAGGTCCTCAATCAAGCTCGAAGTGAAGCGGGCCGGACCAAAAATGAAGCCCAGAAAGAGGTCAGAGAGGAACGAAATCAGCTCAAGCAATTCGAATCACGTCTCCAGAAAAAAGAAGATCTGATCGAACGGAGAATGGACTCCGTTCAGGGAAAAGAGCGCCACCTTGAAAACAAATCGAAGGAAATGGAGAAGCGAGACAGAACAACCCAGCAAAAAGAGGGGGAACTCACCAAGATCCTCGATGAAGAAAAGGAATCCCTCCACCGGATTTCGGGTCTCACCAAAGAGGAGGCGGTAAAAACCCTCCTCGATAAAATAGAACCAGAACTCGAGAAAGAAAAATCCGACCTCATCCGAAAAAGATTGGAAGTGGCCAAAGATACGGCGGAAACAGAAGCAAAGCGGGTGATCACCATGGCCATCCAGCGCTTCGCCGCGGAACATACCGCTGATTCTGTCGTCACGGTTGTCGATCTTCCCAATGAAGAGATGAAAGGAAGAATCATCGGACGGGAAGGACGAAATATCCGGGCCTTTGAACGATCTACCGGCGTCGATGTCATCGTGGATGATACTCCCGGGGTCATCGTACTTTCCGCCTTTGACGGCGTTCGTCGTGAAATGGCACGTCGAGCCATGGAACGGCTTATCTTCGACGGCCGGATTCATCCCACCCGTATCGAAGAGATCACCGAACAGGCAAAGCGGGAAATGGAACAACATATCGAAAAGGTCGGGAAAGAGTTCCTCGAAGAGCAGGAAATCCGGAATGTTCATCCGAAGTTGGTGACTCTTTTGGGTCGACTCAAATATCGGACCAGCTATGGACAGAACGTCCTGCAACACGTCCGGGAAGTAGCCCACCTCACCTCCGTTATGGCAGCAGAAATGAAAATGGACGCCAAACTGGGACGCCGCTGCGGAGTTTTCCACGACATTGGAAAGGCGGTCGACCAGGACTTCGAAGGCTCCCACCCCGTTATTGGAGGAGAGTTGCTCAAGCGCTTTGATGAACCCAAAGAAGTAATTGATGCCGCGGCGAACCACCATAATGATGCCGATGCAAACTTCCCCTATACGATTTTAGCCGCCGCAGCGGATGCGATCTCCGCATCCCGTCCTGGTGCGCGGGGAGAATCACTCGACCGATATGTCAAAAGGCTTCAGCAATTGGAAGGGATTGCGAAGGGGCTGGAAGGGGTTACCCAGGCATATGCCATCCAGGCCGGCCGGGAGGTCCGAGTCATCGTCGATGCGGACAGCATCACCGATGACCAGTCGGTCATTGTGGCCCGGGAAATCGCCAAGGAGATTGAAGGTCAGATGACCTATCCGGGTGAAATTAAAGTAACCGTAACCAGAGAGACAAGGGTGGTTGAATACGCTCGATGAAGATCAAGATTCTTGGGATTGGAGACGTCGTCGGGAAGCCCGGGAGAGAAATCATCCGAAAGAGGCTTCCTGAATATTGTGTACAAGAGAATATCGCCTTTGTGGTGGCAAACGGAGAGAACCTCTTTGATGGTGCGGGGATCACCCCGAAAGATGCCGACATCCTGCAGGAAGCGGGGGTGCATGTCATCACGGGGGGGGATCATATCTGGAACCGAAGAGAAATCATTCCCTATATTGCACAGAACTCGACAATCCTCCGACCCGCAAACTACCCCAAAAATCAACCTGGCTCAGGGACGACCGTTGTGGAACTCCCCTCCGGCATCAAGGTTGGGGTCCTCCACCTGCAAGGTCGGGTCTTTATGAATGTTCAGTGCGCCTGTCCCTTTGCAACCGCAGAAGAAGAGCTGAAACGGCTTCAGTTGAAAACCAATGTGATCGTGGTCGACATGCATTGTGAAGCGACGAGTGAAAAAATTGCCATGGGATGGTGGCTCGACGGGAAAGTGAGCTATATGTTTGGAACTCATACCCACATCCCGACGGCGGACGAACGCGTCCTTCCGAAAGGAACCGCATACATTACCGATGTCGGAATGACCGGACCCTACGAAAGCGTCATTGGTCGACGAGTAGATCGGGTTCTCCACCGAATGACCACCGGGATGCCAGCCCGATTCGATGTCGCAACAAAAGATGTCCGACTCTATGGAGCCATCGCCACCGTCGACAGTGATTCCGGTCGAGCGGTAAAAATCGAGCGGATGGTTCTCACCCAGGACGATCAATAAAATGGAACGGCCCGCCTCTTCTCCGAAACGGGCCCTCACTGTCTCGCAACTCTCCCGGAAAATTAAAACCCTCCTCGAAGATAACCTTCGCCATGTCTGGGTGGTTGACCAGGTTTCCCGGGTGGTCTATGCCCAAAGTGGACACCTCTACTTTGACCTCAAAGATGAAGAACAAGCCAATGCGGTAATCTCGGTAACGATGTGGAAACCCCGGGTCGCCCGACTTCGATTCCGCGTAGAGACGGGGATGAGCGTTCTTGTATTTGGTCTCGTCACCTCCTATCCCGCCCAGGGTCGATACCAGATCTCGGCAGAAGAGATCGAGCCGAAAGGAGTGGGAGCGCTTCATCTGAAATTCGAGCAATTAAAAGAGAAACTCCATAAAGAAGGACTTTTCGATGAGGAAAGAAAACGCCCCATCCCCTCTTTCCCCCGGACCGTTGCGATTGTCACCTCTCCTGTGGGAGCCGCGATCCAGGATCTGGTTCGAACAATCTCAACCCGATATCCCCTCGTACAGATCCTCATTTATCCGGTAAAAGTACAGGGAGAAGGGGCGGCCGAAGAGATCGCAGCCGCGATTGGAAATCTGAACCTCTCTCGACCGGAAGTAGACACGATGATTATTGGTCGCGGAGGAGGTTCGCTCGAAGATCTGTGGGCTTTTAATGAGGAAGTGGTCGCGCGTGCGGTCGCCGCCTCACGGATCCCGATTATCAGTGCCGTAGGACATGAAACGGACAATTCAATCTCCGACTTCGTTGCGGATGTCCGAGCCCTTACCCCAACCGATGCAGGCGTAAAGGTTGTCCCCCAACTCGAAGACCTCCAACTTTCCCTGGAAGATCTTTCGATGAAATTGCGCCGAGCCCTCCGACAAAGAGCGGACCTCTCCCGATCCCAACTTGACCGCTTTCGGGACAACTGGGCGTTAAAGCAACCGGAGGATCTCGTCGCCCAACATCGACAACGAATGGATGAACTCGAAGGAAGACTGCGGTCAGGATTGACGACCGCATCCGAACATCTGCGAGAGAAACTGGGAGACTATCGCAATCGTATGCCTTTGGCGCTCTCCCAACAGGCGGCCATCCTCCGATCTCGACTTGAGGGGCTCTCCCGAAGTTGGGCGCTCCGACAACCGGAAATGCAGGTCAACCGTTTCCGGGAAATCTGCCGAAGTCTGGAGCCCTCCCTCGAAACGGGGATCTCCCGCGTTCAAGAACGTGCCCGGGCAAGGGGAAAGGAATTGGAAGGACGGCTTTCTTCCCTAAACCCAAAGGCGGTTCTTGAAAGAGGGTATTCCATCACTCGTCTGGAAGATGGAACCGTTGTAAAGGACTCTGGAACGATCCCCGTGGGAACGGTTCTTGAGACCGACCTGGCAAAGGGAGCCCTCATTTCCCGCGTAGAGAAAAAGAACCGTCGCACTTGAATTCTAGACGACCCTACCCTCTCACGATAGAATGCCGCCGTGGAAAAAAAGAAAGAAAAATTCGAAGACCATCTCCAGCAAGTCGAAGATGCGGTGAAGAATCTCGAATCGGGAGAACTTGGCCTGGAAGCTTCTCTCGAAAAATATGAGAGTGGAATGAAAGCGCTGAAACAGTGCTACTCGATCCTCGAACAGGCCGAAAAGAAGATCCAACTACTCGTAAAAGAAAAGGATGGATCTCTTTCCGAAAAAGATTTCCCTTCTGAGAAGAAGTCAGCGAAAAAGAAGAAAACTCCAGACGGAGAAATCCCCTTCTGATGTCGCTCGAAGCTCATCTACAATCTACCGCGAAGCTCGTTCACCAATCTCTTCGGGCCTGGTTTCCCACAGGGGTCCCCTCCCGCCTCTCCCGCTCGATGCGGTATTCCCTCTTCTCCAAAGGAAAGTGCCTCCGACCGGTACTTGCGATCACCGTAAGTGATGCCATGGGAGGAAAACGAAAAAACATCCTTCCGGCCGCCTGTGCTCTCGAGATGATTCATACGTATTCTCTCATTCATGATGACCTTCCTTCTATGGATGACGATGATATGCGCCGGGGAAAGCCCTCCAACCACCGCGCGTTTGATGAAGAGACCGCCATTCTCGCCGGCGATGCCCTGCAAACGGCGGCCTTTGAGATCCTTCTGGAGAAAACTCCAGATCGAAAGCTCGCCGGGGACCTCGCTCTTGTATTATCAAAAGCGGCGGGAGCCCAAGGGATGGTGGGCGGCCAAATTCTCGATCTTCAGAAGAATGCACGGGTAGAGGAGATCCACGAGAAAAAAACGGGCGCGCTTCTCTGTGCGGCCACAAAAATGGGGGCGCTTGCTGCGGGAGCAAAACCTGCACAACAAAGAGCCCTCGAAAAGTACGGCCGATCCATCGGTCTTGCATTCCAAATCATGGATGATATACTCGACCGCTCTTCGACGACGCAGGTGCTGGGAAAAACGCCCGGGAAGGATGCGCAACAGGGGAAAAAGACCTTTCCGGCAAAGTTTGGGCTCCCGGAATCCCGAAAGCGGGCGTTGAGTCAGGTTCAGGCGGCGAAAAAAGCCGTCCGCTTTTTAGGAGAGCGGGGAAACCGACTCTGCGATATTGCAGATTGGATCATATCCCGCACACATTGATATGGCTGACACAAACCACCTCGACAAAATTCTGCAACCGGAAGATGTCAAAAAACTGGGTCTCGAAGAACTGGATTCTCTCGCAACAGAAATCAGAGAAGAGATTATTGAGGTCGTCAGCAGGAATGGTGGCCATCTGGGCTCCAACCTTGGCGTCGTTGATCTCACCCTCGCCCTCTACAAGATATTTGATATCCGCAGGGATAATGTTATCTGGGATGGCAGTTACCAGACCTACGCCCATAAACTTCTGACCGGTCGGCGGGAACGTTTCCATACCCTCCGGAAATTTGGAGGAGTCTGCGGCTTTGGATGGAAACCGGAGAGTGAATTCGATCCTTTCAATTTTGGGCACGTGGGAACAGGACTCGCAACCGCATACGGATGTACAGTTGCCAACCAGAAATTGAAAACGGATCGAAGGACGGTCTGCATCATCGGGGACGGGTCGATGACCTCAGGGGTGGCGTATGAAGCGCTCAACAATATCGGCCACACAAAACTCCCCATGACCGTCATTCTTAACGACAACGGGTTCTCTATTTCGAAAACGGTCGGGGCGCTCTCTTCCTATTTTCAGCAACTTCGTACCGCCCCTTTCTATGATGAAGCAAAGAAAGAGATTCATAAGTTCCTCCAGAATTTCCCGGGGGGAAAGTCGGTGGAATCGATGTTGGAAGGGATGCGCAGGGGACTGAAACAGAGTCTCTTTCCCAACATGTTTACCGCACTCGGTTTCCAGTACTACGGACCGATCGATGGGCATGATATTGCAAAATTAACCAAAGTTCTTGAGAACGTAAGAAACCAGGACAAACCGGTCCTGCTTCATGTGGTTACCCAGAAAGGGAAAGGTCATCCCGATGCGGATACGGATCCGTACGGCCTGCACAAGCACACAGGCCCAACCCTGCCGGTCGAAGCAAAGCTCGAACCGGAAGGCAAAGAAAGACCGATCGCATCAAAATCCTATACCCGTGCTTTTGTCGATGCGCTTACCGATCTTTCCGAAGAAGATCCCAAGATCGTTGCGATCACGGCTGCCATGCCGGATGGAACGGGTCTCGTAGAATATGCAGAGAAATTTCCGGATCGGGTCTACGACGTCGGGATCAGCGAACAGTGCGCCGTCGCCTTTGCCGCAGGTTTGGCTCATTCCGGGCTTCGGCCGGTATGTGCGATCTATTCCTCTTTCAGTCAACGCGCGTACGATATCGTTTTCCAGGAAATGTGCCTGAACAATCTTCCTGTGACACTCGTTCTTGACCGGGCAGGAATCGCCGGGGAAGACGGACCGACCCATCACGGGAACTTTGACATCTCCGCCTTACGCACATTCCCCAACATGACTCTTATGGCGCCGAAAGACGAAAAGGATCTCCGGGAAATGTTGAAACTGGCTACGCGTGCCGAAGGTCCCGTTGCCATTCGTCTTCCCAGAGAAAAGACCCCTATCTTGACTGATATTCCTCAGAACCCGGTTGTGATCGGAAAGGGAGAGATTCTTCGGGAAGGAAAAGACGGAGCCATTCTCGGATATGGCGTGACCGTGGCACGAGCACTGGAGGCGGCCGATATGTTGGCAAAGGAAGGGGTTCATGTCACCGTCGCCAATGCCCGGTTTGCCAAACCACTCGATGCCAGTCTCGCGTCAAAGTTGACTCAATCCCACCCCTGGGTGCTTACCGTGGAAGACCACGCCTCTCAAGGAGGGTTTGGATCGGCCGTTCTGGAAGAGCTTGCCCTCCGAAACGAAGACACACGAAAAATCCATATCCACGCGATCCCGGATCGATTCCTTCAACATGCCGACAGAGAGGAACTGGTGCACTATCTTCACCTTGATGGAGAAGGGATTGCAGACGTCTGTCGGATGATCCTTGCAGGAGAACCGGCCCCAGTGCCCAATCCAGAACAGCGAAAACATTTTTTCTACGAAGGGTAGATAAATTTCTTCGGCAAGGTAAGATCTTGGCTCACGCGGGCGCGTGGCGGAACTGGCAGACGCGCTAGGTTCAGGTCCTAGTGATGGCAACATCGTGGAGGTTCGAATCCTCTCGCGCCCACCATATCTCCTTCCTCCCATCCCCCAATATGATAGGCTAAAGGTCCGAACCATGTCTGGGAAAAGGGAGGAATCATGATCGCACTCGTTGGGGCGGTGACGCTCGTTCTGATCGTTTCCGCGCTCTGCTCGCTTCTTGAAGCGGTACTTTATTCCGTTCCGATCAGTCACGTCGAATCGATGGCCGACCAGGGGAAAAAATCAGGACGCCTTTTACAACATCTCCGGAAAAACATGGACCAGCCGATCTCGGCGATTCTTTCCTTGAATACAATCGCCCACACGGTGGGGGCATCGGTCGCCGGGGCCATGGTTGCCAAACTGTACAATGAAGAAATCCTCGGATGGTTCTCCGCGCTCTTCACTCTCGCGATTCTTCTCTTGACCGAAATTCTTCCGAAAACCGCCGGAGTGAGATTCAACCGGAAACTGGCCGGCCCCCTCGCCTATGTGATGCAGGTCCTGATATGGATGACCCTTCCCCTCGTCTGGCTCTGCCAGTTCACGACTCGCATTTTCACTTCTAAGAGCGGACATGATTCCGCGATTTCAGATCAGGAATTAATGGTGATGACAAAATTGGGCATCAAAGCGGGCACGATTGATCAAACGGAAGGAGAAGTGATCCGGAATATCCTGACAATCGAGAATCGTTCTGCAAAAGAGATCATGACCCCCTTTGAGAAGG
>PVBE010276476.1_pt1 | contig 29298 bp, 38 predicted proteins | sample 1631181 | NCBI WGS metagenome assembly PVBE01 (sample SAMN08397723, study PRJNA350692) | Marine metagenome, whole genome shotgun sequencing project. | isolation source: water | place: Pacific Ocean | collected 2012-04
AGGACCAAATTCTGAAATTAAAATTGGCAATTGTCTTCCTTTATATAAAATTCCTGCCGGAACACAGATTCATAATATTGAAATGAGTCCTGGAAGTGGAGGTAAAATTGCAAGATCAGCTGGTTCTTCCGCTCAACTATCTGGTGTTGATGGTCTTTATTCAATAATAAAACTTGCATCTGGTGAAACGAGAAAAATTATAAGCACATCTAGAGCTACAATAGGCATTGTTTCAAATCCAGATCAAAAAAATAGAAAAATTGGAAAAGCGGGAAGAAATAGATGGAAAGGAAGAAGACCTTCTGTTAGAGGAGTTGCTATGAATCCAGTAGATCATCCACATGGAGGTGGTGAAGGTAAAACTTCTGGAGGCAGAAGTCCTGTTTCTCCATATGGCCAATCAGCAAAAGGACTAAAAACTCGAAGAAACAAATCAACAAATAAGTACATAATTTCAAGAAGAGGAAAAAGAAAGTAGTTTATGTCTAGATCTGTTTGGAAAGGACCTTTTGTGGACTCAACTTTAATTAATAAAGTTGAAAAATTAAAAAATCAAATTAATAAACCTCCTATTAAAACCTGGTCCAGAAAATCTACAATCATACCTGAATTTGTTGGATACAGTTTTTTAATACATAATGGTAAGAAATTTATTCCTATCAAAATATCTGAAGAAATGGTTGGTCATAAATTAGGTGAATTTTCTCCTACAAGACAATTTTCAGGTCATACACCGGCAGATAAAAAAGCTGCACAAATGGCAGCAAAAACATCTTCGACAACCGCAAGTGCAACTAAATCAGCCACAACAACAAGTGTTTTAAAATCAAAGGAAGGGTCTACAAATGCCAAGAAATAAAAATACTGTAAGGGCAATAAATAGAAATGTTAGATCAAGCCCAAGAAAAGTAAATCTTTTACTGAAAAATATTCGTGGAAAAAAGGCTGATATAGCCATTAGGGATTTATCTTTTGCAAGACAACGAATTGCTTTTGATGTTAAAAAAACAGTGCAATCGGCAATCGCAAACGCTGAAAACAATAATCAATACGATATTGATAATTTATATATAACCGAAGCTTATGTCGGTAAATCAATTGTATTAAAAAGATTTAGACCAAGAGCTAAAGGAAGAGCTAGCGCTATAAAGAAACCTTATAGCAATATTACAATAGTATTATCAGAAAAAATAAATAAAAAAGAGGAATTACATGGGACAAAAAGTTAGCCCAATAGGATTAAGACTAGGAATCAATAGAGATTGGGATTCAATTTGGTTTGCAAAAAAGAATGAATATGGAAAGCTTTTAATAGAAGATTATAAAATCAGAGAGTATATTAAAAAAAATATTATTAATTCTGGAGTCTCCCAAGTTATAATTGAACGAACAGCAAAAAAATGTATTGTATCTATTTACACATCAAGACCTGGGTTTGTTATTGGTAAAAAAGGATCCGATGTTGCTAAGATAAAAACAAACCTATCTAAAATATCTTCTTGTGAAGTGAGTTTAAATATAAAAGAAATAAAAAAACCTGAACTTAATGCTTTTCTTGTTGCTGAAAATATAGCTCAACAATTGGTAAAGAGAATAGCTTTTAGAAGAACCATGAAAAGAGCAATGCAGTCTGCGCTAAGATTAGGTGCCAAAGGTATTAAAGTTTGTTTAAGCGGAAGATTAGCTGGCAATGAAATAGCAAGAACAGAATGGTTGAGAGAAGGAAATGTTCCATTACATACTTTCAGAGCTAATTTAGATTATGCCGAATCAGAGGCATTAACAACTTATGGAATAATTGGTGTTAAAGTTTGGATTTATAAAGGTGAAATTTTTTCAAAAGTAAAAAAAAATATGGATAATAAAAAAATTAATAATGATGCAACCAACAAGAACAAAATATAGAAAAGCCCACAAAGGAAGGATTCATGGTTATGCTGGCAGAGGTGAAATTCTGAATTATGGAGCATATGGACTTAAAGCTATGGAACCTGACAGAGTTATATCTAAACAAATTGAAGCTGCTAGAGTTTCTTTAACAAGATATATGAAGAGAACTGGAAAAGTTTGGTTAAGAATTTTTCCGAATATACCAATTTCAAAAAAACCTACGGAAGTAAGAATGGGAAAAGGAAAGGGTGCTCCTGAATTTTGGGCATGTAGAGTAAAACCTGGAAGAATAATTTTTGAAGTAGATGGCGTGAGTGAAAATATTGCTAGAGAAGCCTTGTATAAGGCATCAACTAAGTTGCCAATTAAAACTAAATTTATAAAAAGATTTTAAAAAATATGAAGAACAAAGAGATAACAAAATTAAGTGTAGATGAATTAAAAAATAAACTTAATTCCTTAAAAAAAGATTTATTTAATTTTAGATTCAGAAAAGCAAATGGACAACTTGAGGATGTAGCAAAAGTTTCTCTTATAAGAAAAGATATAGCAAGAATTTTTACTGTATTAAATAAAAAAAAATGATATGACAAAAAAAATATTAAATGGCAAAGTAATTAGAGATCAAAACGACAAAACAATAGTAGTTTTGGTAAAGAGAAAATATTCTCACCAATTTTTTGATAAAATAATAACTGCCTCAAAAAAATATCATGCTCATGATAAAGAAAACAAATTTAAAGTAGGTGATAATGTAAAAATAATTGAATCAAAGCCATTTTCAAAAAAAAAAAAATGGAAGGTTATAACTAAATAAATGATACAAAAACAAACAGAATTAAATGTAGCAGATAACACTGGAGCAAGAATAGTTGAATGTATCAAGGTGCTTGGTGGTTCTAAACGTAGGTATGCTTCAGTTGGAGATATTATTGTCGTTAGTGTAAAAGATGCTACTCCAAATGGAAAAGTAAAAAAAGGCTCTGTTCATAAAGCAGTTGTTGTAAGAACAAAAAAATCAATACATAGGAATGATGGAAGTAAGGTTAAATTTGATAATAATGCAGCTGTAATTACAGATGATAAAGGAGAACCGATAGGTACACGAATTTTTGGTCCAGTTACTAGAGAATTAAGAGCAAAAAATCAAACGAAGATAATTTCACTAGCTCCGGAGGTTTTATAAGCAAAATGATAAAAAAAGGAAATCAAGTTCAGATACTTAGTGGAAAAGATAAAGGGAAGAAAGGCGAAGTAATAGAAATTTTAAGAAATAAAAATAGAGCTAAAGTTAAAGGTATAAATTTTGTTAAAAAACATGAAAAAACGACAAAAGAAAAAAAGGGAGGAATCATTTCAAAAGAGAATTTTATTCATATTTCTAATTTAAAAAATTTAGATATTAAATATAAAAAAATCGATAAAGGAAACAAAAAATGATACCAAGACTTAAAGAACAGTATGATAAAATAATTGTCGGAAATTTACAAAAAAAACTTGCTATGTCAAATAAACTTATGGTTCCAAAAATTGTAAAGGTTGTTCTAAATATGGGATTGGGGGCTGATGCTAATGACAAAAAAAAACTTCAAAATTGTATTGAAAATATGTCATTAATTAGTGGACAAAAGCCAATTATAACAAAATTCAAAAAATCAATTTCAAATTTCAAAACGAGAAAGGGAGCAGCAGCTGGCGTAAAAGTTACATTAAGAAGTAATAAAATGTATGAATTTATAGATAGACTAGTAAATATTGCTTTACCTAGGGTTAAAGATTTTAAAGGTTTAAGTTTAAATGGTTTTGACAATTCTTTTAATTATAGTTTGGGTATTAAAGAACACATTATTTTCCAAGAAATAAATTTTGATAAAGTAGATCGTATTAGGGGTTTAGATATAATCATAGTTACTAATGCAAAAAATAAAGAAAGTGCATTAGCTTTATTAGAAGCTATGAACTTTCCATTTATTAAAAAAAATATGGAAAAAAAGATTAACTGAGGAAGTATGGCAAAAACTAGCTCAATACAAAAAAATTTAAACAGAATTAAACTCGTAAAAAAATTTTACAAAAAAAGGAAAGAACTTAAAAAAATTATAACTAATAAAAAATTACCATTGGACGAAAGATTTAAAGCACAATTAAAACTTGCAAAACTTCCAAGAAATTCATCGAAAACAAGAATTAGAAATAGGTGTGAAATTACAGGTAGACCACATGGTGTATATAGAAAACTTAAAATTTCCAGGATTGCTCTTAGAGAATTAGCATATAGAGGTAAAATTCCAGGAATGACTAAATCAAGTTGGTAAATAAAAAGGTGATAAATTTATGGCTTTTGTAGATCCAATAAGTGACATGATAACGAGAATAAGAAATGCTCAATTGAGATTATTAAATAATGTAAAGATACCCAGCTCTAAATTTAGAGCAAAAATATTAGATGTTTTAAAACAAGAGGGATATATTTCAAACTATAAACTTCTATCTGATTCTAATAAAAGAAGCAGCCTATCAGTTGATTTAAAATATAATAATGGAATACCAGTTATAAAAGAAATTAAAAGAGTATCAAAACCCGGAAGAAGAATTTATGCAAAAGCAACTAGCATTCCAAAAATCCAAAGCGGATTAGGTTTAGCAATTGTATCTACTTCTAAAGGAATTATGACTGATAATGACGCTAGAAGTAAAAATATTGGTGGCGAAATAATTTGTAAAGTATCTTAATTTGTTATGTCTAAACTTGGAAAAAAACCTATACATATACCAAAGGATACAAAAATTAAATTTGAGGGCAGAAAATTAATTTTGACTGGACCTAAAGGTTCTAAAGAATTAAGTATAAACGATAAAATCTTTACAACATCAATGTCTAAGGACAATAATTTAATTTTAAGATTAATAAATAAAAATCAAATATCAAATATTATGTGGGGAACCACAAGAAGCATTATTAATAGTGCGGTCATAGGTGTGACTACTGGGTATGAAAAAATACTCGAGTTATCCGGAGTTGGTTTTCGAGCAATATTAAAAGGAAACACATTAAATTTACAATTAGGATTAAGTCATGACATATCATACGAAATACCTCAGGGAGTTAAAATTACTGTAGAAAAAAGTACCATTATTAAAGTAAGTGGAATTGATAAGGAATTAGTAGGAAAAGTTTCCTCTGAAATCAAAATGCTAAAACCCGTTGAACCTTATAAAGGAAAAGGAATAAAAGAAAAAGGCCAATATATAATAAGAAAAGAGGGTAAAAAGAAATAAAATGAACAAAGCAATCTATATTAAAAGAGTCCAAAGGATAAGAAGAAAATTAAAAAAAAATAACACCAATAGATTTAGATTATCGATATATAAATCTTCTCGAAATATATCGGCACAAATTGTTGATGATAAAAATAATAAAACTTTAGTTTCTGCTTCTTCTTTAAGCAAAAAAATTACTGATAAAAAAAAAAGTGATGTATTTATTTATATAGCTGGATTATTGGCAAAAAAAGCACTAGAAAAAAAAATTACCAAAGTTTTTTTTGATAGAGGAAGATTCAAATATCACGGAAACATAAAATTATTTGCTGAAACTTTACGAAAAAATGGGTTAAATTTTTAATGCATTTTATGAATAATACTGATTTTAAAGATAAACTTGTATCAATTAATAGAATAACAAAAGTTGTTAAAGGTGGAAGAAGATTTACTTTTTCTGCTTTGGTTGTTGTTGGTAATCGAATTGGAACAATTGGTATTGGGCAAGGTAAAGCAAAACAGGTTCCCGATGCGATAAAAAAAGCAACAGAATCAGCAAAAAATAGTTTATTTAAAATTTCTTTATTAGAAGGCAGAACTTTACATCATGATGTTTTGGAAAAGGATGGAGCAGGTAAAGTTCTATTAAGATCAGCGCCGTCAGGCACGGGCATTATTGCCGGTGGTCCAATAAGAGCAGCATGTGAAGTGATTGGAATCAAAGATATAGTAGCTAAATCATTAGGAACCTCAAATCCTATAAATGTTTTAAGAGCTTGTATAAAAGCTTTCAAAAGCCAAAATTCTCCAAAACATATTGCTCATTTAAGAGGAAAAGATATTTCTGAAATTACCAAAAGAAAACAGAAGGATAATTAAATGAAATTAAATTCTTTAATTTCAAAAATATCAAAAAGTAATAAAAGACTTGGAAGAGGTATTGGATCTACTAAAGGCAAAACTTGCGGCAGGGGTCATAAAGGCCAAAAGTCAAGGTCAGGAGTTGCTATCAAGAGTTTTGAAGGTGGACAAATGCCTTTATATAGAAGATTACCAAAGCGTGGTTTTAAGAACTTTAGAAGTAAAAATATTGCAATGGTGAATTTGTCAAAAATACAACAAATTTTTGAAAATAAAAAAATTATGTCTAATAGCAAAGTAAATTTATCATCTTTACAAAAATTAAAGTTAGTAAATAAAAAATATAAAAAATTGAAATTATTAGGATCTGGAGATATTAAAGAAAAATTTGATGTTGAAGTTAATTTTATTTCAAATTCAGCGAAATACAAAATAGAAAAATTAGGTGGAAAAGTTACATTAATAAAATAACAAGTATTCAGAGTAGATTAGTTAATTAGATGAAAAGTAATAATATTAATTCAGGTTTTTTTTCGAAAGATAATGATTTAAGAAATAGAATTATTTTTACTGTTTTGCTACTTTCGGTTTATAGATTAGGAACCTATATTCCTTTACCTGGTATTGATGCTCAATCTCTCCAAACAATGATGCAATCAAGTCAAAAAGGTCTTTTGGGAATGTTTAATGTTTTTTCGGGTGGAGCAGTTAAGAGAATGGCAATATTTGCTTTAGGAATTATGCCTTATATTTCTTCATCTATTATTGTTCAATTATTAACTGGTACTTCAGAATATTTTAAAAACTTAAAAAATCAGGGAGAAATAGGCAGAAAAAAAATTACCCAATATACGAGATATGGCACAGTTTTATTAGCCACTGTCCAGGGTTACGGAGTTTCAGTCGGCCTCGAAAGTTCCTCTAATGTTGTTATTGATCCCGGTTTATTCTTCAAGTTGACTACGGTGATTACTTTAGTAGCTGGTACTATTTTTCTAATGTGGCTAGGCGAACAAATTACTCAAAGAGGAATAGGAAATGGTATATCTTTAATAATATTTTCTGGTATCGTTGCTGAAATTCCTCGTGCATTAGCTACAACTTTTGAACTAGGTAGAACTGGAGCTTTATCGGCACCAGCAATTTTAATGATATTTATATTACTGTTGTCTATAGTTGCTTTTATAGTTTTTATTGAGAGGGCAGCAAGAAAAATTTTAATTAATTACCCGAAAAGACAGATGGGAACAAAAATTTATGGTGGGGAATCATCTCATCTGCCTTTAAGAATAAACACGGCAGGGGTTATACCGGCTATTTTTGCCTCAGCCTTATTACTTTTACCAATAACTTTTTCAAATTTTGGCATGTCAGATTCTGGATTATTTAGAGAGTTTTCTTCTTTATTTTCTCAAGGTAGACCTTTGTATATGATTTTGTACGCATCGGGAATAATATTTTTTTCTTTTTTTTATACTTCAATAGTTTTTAATCCAAGAGAAACTGCAGAAAATTTAAGAAAGCAAGGTGGTTATGTTCCAGGAATTAGACCAGGAGAAAGAACAGCTTTTTTTATTGAAGAAATTTTAACGAAATTAACTACTATGGGTGCTTTATATTTAACTTTGGTTTGTTTAATGCCAGAGTTTTTAATTTCAAAATATCCAATCCCTTTTTATTTAGGAGGAACCTCAGTTCTAATTGTTGTGGTTGTTGGAATGGATACCGTTTCACAGGTACAAACACGAATGATGAGTCAACAATACGAGTCATTAATTAAAAAAACAAAGTTTGGAAGATAGATTAGATTAGTGGTAAATATTATAATATTTGGTCCTCCTGGTGCTGGCAAAGGTACCCAGGCAAATAATTTAGTAAACGATTTTAATCTGTTTAAAGTTTCTACTGGTGATTTGCTTAGAGATAAAATTAAAAAAAAAGATCAATTAGGAGTTAAAATTAAATCGATAATAGATAGAGGTCTATTAGTGAAAGATGATATAATTAATGATTTAATTGAAAGTATTCTATCTAATAAAAATTATTTTAATCGTTTAATTTTTGATGGTTATCCAAGAAACTTTAATCAAGCAAGGCATTTGGATATTCTTATTAAAAAATATTATCAAAAAATATCTTTTGTATTTAATTTAAAAGTTGATCATGATGTTATCATAGGGCGAATTATTGGAAGACTAATATGTTCTAACTGTGGCTTGACATTTAACGAATTCTCTAATCCATCCACGAAAGAAAATCATCAATGTCATATAAGTTTTTTACAAAAAAGAACTGACGATAACGAAAAAATTGCAAGAAATAGACTTGAAACATACGCTAAAGAAACATTACCAGTATTAAATTATTATCAAAATCAAAATTTATTATATGAAATTGATGGAATGAGTCATATTCATGAAATTAACAAGGAAATACGTCGAATAATTCAATCTTTAGAGACTTGACTTTACGACATGTGTTTATATAAATACCGTCGTTAGATAATTAATTTCAATAAAACTATGGCTCGTATAGCTGGTGTAAATATTCCTCAAACTAAAGTTGTTCACGTTGCTTTGACTTATATTCATGGCATAGGTAAGAAATTTTCAAGAAGTATATGTTCGAAACTAAATATATCAAAAGATAAAAGAGTTAATAATTTAACCGAAGATGAAGTTTTAAAAATTAGAGAATTTATTGATCAAAATTATAAGGTCGAAGGAGATTTACGAAGAGAAGTTTCACTCAACATTAAGCGTTTAGTCGATTTAGCTACCTATAGAGGTTCAAGACACAAAAAAAAATTACCAGTAAGAGGGCAAAGGACTCACTCCAATGCAAGAACACGAAAAGGCAAAGCAATAGCAATAGCAGGTAAAAAGTTAACACCATTAAAAAAATAATAATATGGATATAAAAAAAGATAAAAAAAATGAATCACCAAACGAGAAAAATGAAAAAGTATCTACTGTAAAAAAAAATAAAAAAAAAATAAAAAAAGATATCACGACTGGTGTGGCTGCAGTGCACGCAACTTTTAATAATACAATTATTTCAATAACAGATACTAGTGGAAATGTAATAGCATGGTCTTCAGCAGGATCTAGAGGTTTTAAGGGTTCGAGAAAGTCTACACCATATGCCGCTCAAATTGCAGCTGATCATGTAGCTAGCAAAGCCCAAGAGCATGGATTGAAAACTTTATCTGTTAAAATAAAAGGACCTGGTTCAGGAAGAGAAACAGCTTTGAGAGCTTTACAAGCTAGAGGTTTTAAAATTCTTTCAATAAAAGATACAACTCCGATGCCACACAATGGCTCAAGACCACCTAAAAAAAGAAGGGTATAATATAAATGGAAAATACATTAATTGATAAAAATTGGAAATCTTTAATTAAGCCAGCTAAACTGAATCTCAAAGTTAATGAAGATAAATCTATTGCCACAATTATAGCTGAACCTTTGGAAAAAGGATATGCACTTACTATAGGAAACTCCCTTAGAAGAATCTTACTATCATCAATACAAGGTTCGGCCATAACAGCTATACAAATAGATGGTGTTCTTCACGAGTTTTCTTCTATAAAGGGTGTGCGCGAAGATGTGACTGATATAGTTTTAAATTTAAAATCTTTATCGCTTAAAGTTATGTCAGAAGGACCAAAAAAATTAATATTGGAAGTCAAAGGTCCAGGTGAAATTAAAGCTAAAGACATACAACAGAACCCTGACGTAGCAATTTTAAATCCGGATCTAGTTATATGTCACTTAGATGAAAATACTAAATTTTATATGGAACTTATTGCAAATTCTGGAAAAGGATACATCCCGTCAGAAAAAAATAAGATGGATGATGCCCCGTTAGGTTTAATTTCGTTAGATTCTTTTTTTAGTCCAGTAAAAAAGGTTTCTTATGCCGTAGAAAATGCCAGAGAAGGTAAATCTTTGGATTATGATAAATTGGTGATTAATGTTGAAACTGATGGTTCTATAACCGCAGAAAGTGCTGTGGCTTATGCTGCGAGAATCTTCCAAGATCAGTTGTCATTATTTGTAAACTTTGATGAACCAAAAGAAATTGTGCAAAAAGTACAAAACAAAGAACCAGAATTTAATAAAAACTTACTTAGAAAAGTTGATGAACTCGAGTTATCCGTTAGATCAATGAATTGTTTAAAAAATGACAATATAGTTTATATCGGTGATTTGGTTCAAAAAACTGAACCTGAAATGTTACGAACTCCAAATTTTGGAAGAAAATCACTTAATGAGATTAAAGAAATTCTAAGTTCAATGTCTCTTTATTTGGGAATGGAAATTCCGAATTGGCCACCATCAGATATTATTGAATTGTCAAAAAAACTTGAAGAAAATGTATGAGGCACAAGGTAGACCACAGAAAACTAAATAAAACATCTGAACATCGCAAGGCATTATTTAAAAATATGCTTAATTCACTCATTAAATATGAACAAATAACGACAACTTTACCTAAAGCGAAAGAATTGAGACCAAAAATTGATAAGATGATTTCATTGGGAAAAAAAAATAACTTACAATCTAAAAAAGATTTGTTTGCAGAATTACAAAGCAATTCATCTGTAGATAAACTAGCAAAAAAACTATCCCAAAGATATGGAAAGAGAAACGGAGGATATAGCAGAGTTATTAGAGCAGGATTTCGTTATGGAGATGATTCTCCCATGGCAATAATTGAACTAGTTGATAGAGACGTTGAAGCAAAAAAAGTAGATATAAAGAAAAAACCTGAAGAGACTGCAAAAGAGACAAAGCCAACTACAACAAAAAATACAGAGAGTAAAGTCAAATCTAAAAATTAAATTATTTATGAAAAATATGTTATGTTACTTTGATTCGTAACACGAGATAGCATATTTTTTATGATAAGAATTTATTTAATAAAACAAGACTTTGCAAACACTCGTTTAGATAGATGGTTTAAAAAAAATGTATGTGAAATACCTCAATCCTTAATAGAAAAAAATATAAGAAAAGGCAAAATTAAAGTAAATAATATAAAAAAAAAAAGTTCTTATAAAGTACAAAAAGATGATCAAATTACTGTAAATAACTTTTACCCTACAGTAGATAAAAACAAAAAAATTAAAGAAAAATACAAAGCCAGCAACAAAGAAATTATATCAACATCTCAATTTGTTATTGCAGATAATGAAAATTTCATAGTGATAAATAAACCTGCTGGAATCGCAGTCCAATCTGGAACTAAGTCAAAAAAAAATATCTTAGATATTTTAAGTAAAACTAAGTATTTCAAAAATTCATTTCCTTACACCGTTCATAGAATTGATAAGGATACAACAGGTGTTCTTATAATAGCTAAAAATAGAAAATATGCTCAATTATTTACATCTTTATTCCGTATTAGAAAAATTCACAAAACATACCTTGGTGTTGTATTGGGAGAATTTGAAAAACAAAAGGGCACTTTTAACGATATTTTATATTTTTATGAAGGTGAGAAAAAAATTAAGGCTAAAGCCATTACGCACTTCAAAGTTATTGATTCTAGTAATAATTATTCTTTATTAAAACTTAATCCAGAAACTGGACGTAAACATCAGTTAAGGCGCCAACTTTTAATGCATGATCATCCAATTTTAGGAGATTCTAAATATAGAATTTCTGATAATTATAAAAATAAAAAAAATACGCTTATGCTTCATGCCTACAAGATTAATTTTTCTATTAATGGTAAAAGATTTGAATTTGCGGCTGAACCAACAGTTGCTTTTAAAAGGGCGCTTAAAGAAAAATATTTAAAAAGTTTTTGATAATTATATCTTCAATATTGCTATAGTTTTTGATGCCCATTTCCTTTAGACTCGTGACTCCTTTATCTCTTATTCCACAAGGAATAATTCCTTTATATAAAGATAGATCATTATAAATATTTAAAGAAAAGCCATGATATGCAATCCACTTTTTAACTCTAATTCCTATTGCTGCAATTTTCTTAGATCTTTTTTGGCTTTTAATCCATATGCCAATATTTTTTGAATCCGTATAAGATTCTATATTGTACTCTTTTAATATTAGTATAATACAGTCTTCAATTTTACTAATAAGCTTTCTTATATCTCTTTTTCTTTTATTTAAATTTAGCACAAAATAAATAACTTTTTGGCCTGGGCTATGAAGGGTATACTTTCCGCCTCGATTTGTTTTAATTATTTTTAAGTTTTTATCTATTAAATCTTTTTTGCTAGAACTTGTTCCTGCTGTATAGACAGAATTGTGTTCTAAAATCCATAAAAGTTCCTCTTTTTTACCCAAAAATACATCTTCAACTCTTTGTTCTAGAATTTTTATAGATTCTATATAATCAACTGTTTTTGTACTATTTTTAACTTCTATATTCATTTTAAGTTTGTGGTTTTAAAAAAAATCAACTAATAGTCTCAAAATAAAAAATAACTTACATTTATGAGTTTAACAAAAGAAATAACAGATAAAAAAGTGAATTTTGAGTTCAACAAAGAATTCATTAACGTTTTTAGTAAAAAAATTAAGAATAATGACACTCTTTTTTTGAATAGTACTCTTAAAGAAATTCATCCTTCTGATTCAGCTGATTTAATTGAAAATTTGATTCCAGAAGATAGATCTAAACTTATTGAGTTAGAGGGCTTTAGTCTAGATCCTGAAATTTTTATAGAATTAAACGAATCTATTCAAGCTGAAATTTTTATTATTTTATCAATAGAATCTATTGTAAATATATTAAGACGCCTAGAGTCAGATAATGCATTAAAAATTTTAGAAAATTTAGATGAAAAAAAGAAGAATACCGTATTAAATAAACTTCCTCCAAAAGATAGATTTTTATTACAAGAGGGTCTAAGTTATCCAGAAGATTCTGCTGCTCGCATTATGCAAAGAGAGTTTACTGCAATACCAAGCAATTGGTCGGTAGGCCAAACTATTGATTATCTTAGAGAAAATAAAGATTTGCCTGAAGAATTTCTAGAAATTTTTATTGTTGATAATAATTTCAAACCAATTGGTACAGCTTCATCATCAAAAGTATTACGAACACCAAGAGATTCTAGAATGAATTCTATAATGAAAGAAATGCAAGTGTTAATACCAGTCGATATGGACAAAGAAGAAGTTGGTCACATTTTTGAAAATTACAATTTAGTTTCTGCGGGTGTGGTTGATAAAAACAATAAATTAGTTGGTATGATTACTGGAGATGACATTGTTACAGTTGTTAAGGAAGAGGCTGAGGAAGACGTTCTTAGACTCGCTGGAGTAGGTGATGAAGAAATTACAGATGGCATTTTGAAAAAAACTAAAAGAAGATTTAATTGGTTATTATTAAATTTGTTTACTGCCTTCCTTGCAACTTGGGTAATTAGCAAGTTTGGGGCTACAATAGAGCAAATGGTAGCATTAGCTTTTCTGATGCCAATAGTAGCTTCTATGGGAGGTAATGCAGGAATGCAAACATTAGCTGTAACAATTAGAGCTATAGCTACAAAGGAACTTTCTTCAGGAAATATTACTAAAATAATTACTAAAGAATTTGTCATTGGCGTTTTAAACGGAATAATTTTTGCAATAATTACTGGATTGATAGTCCAATTATGGTTTAAAGAGATAAATTTGTCCATGTTAATTGCGATCTCGATGATATTAAATATGATTGTTGCTGGTTTATTTGGTATATTAGTGCCGGTTTCACTTAAAAAATTTAACATCGATCCTGCAATAGCATCTAGTGTATTTGTTACAACCATTACTGATGTAATAGGCTTTCTCTCATTTTTGGGCATTGGTGCTTATTTCTTTTACGGTTAAATATTATCAATTAATCTCACTGAACCAAGATAGTAGGCTATAAATATTTTGTACTTCTTGTTTTTTTTGTAAGGCCGTTTCAGTTTACTGATGTTAAGAATTTTAAGGTAATCTATTTTGTTTGCACCTAGATCTAATATTGTATTTTTTATCATCTTTAACATTTTTCTATTTCTAATTAATTTTCCTTTTTTACTAAGAAGCAATTTATAAATTTTGGATGCTATAATTTTTTCCTTTGATGAAAGTAAAAAATTCCTAGAAGAACAAGCCAAACCTTTTTTTTCTCTAACAGTTTTACATTCGATAACTTTTGTCTTAATTTTATTTCTATATAGAAATTCCTCTATGATTATTAACTGCTGCATGTCTTTTTTACCAAGAAAAATATTACTTGGTCTAATTATTTTTATAAATCTATCTATTACATCTACTACAGCATTAAAGTGGCCTGGTCTAAATTTTCCGCATAATTGTTTTGCAAAAGGATTAATTATTATTTTTTTATTTGGACCACTGGGATATATTTGTTTTACGTTAGGTAGGTAGAGATAATCAACTTTATGTTTTTTGAGTAAAGCAATATCTCGTTTTAAAATTCTCGGATATTTTTGGTAGTCAATTTTTTTATTAAATTGAAATTTATTAATAAATATACTCACAATTGTTTTGTTACATAAATTACCAGCTCTTTTTATTAAAGAAATATGAGCTTCATGAATTGCACCCATTGTTGGAACAAAACCTAATTTTTTTTCATCTTGTAATAATTTTTTAAGCTTATCTTTATCTGAAATTATTTTCATTTGTAAATCTTAAATATTATATGTAAAAGAAAGCTATGATTAAACAAGCGATTATTCCATTAGCTGGACTAGGAACAAGATTACTACCTTTAACAAGTGTTTTACCAAAGGAACTTCTGCCTATTAATGGTAAACCAGGATTGGAATATATAATAGAGGAATGTATCAATGCTGGCATCGAAGAAATTATATTCGTAATTTCTACAAAAAAAAAATTAATTAAGAGATATTTTTATAATGATTCTTTTTATAAAAAAATAATAAAAAAAAAAAGAAATGATAAAAGGGTTAAATACGAATTTTCTAAAATTAAAAAATATAAAAAGATGATTAAATTTGTTTATCAAAATTCGCCACATGGAACGGGCGATGCTGTTTTAAAATGTGAAAAACTTATTAAATCAAAATACTTTTTGTTATTGCTACCAGATGATATAATAATAAAAAGTAATTGTTCTCGTGCTATGATAAAATTGCATAAACAATATAATTCATCAATTATTGCATCAAGAAAAGTAAATAAAAAAAACGTTTCCAGATGGGGTATTTTTAATTTAAAAAAACTTAATAAAAACAATTTCATTATTAAAGATGTTGTTGAAAAACCTAGTAATAAAACGGCTCCCTCTAATTATGCAGTAATTGGTCGATATATATTGCCAACAAAAATATTTAAAATTCTACAAGCTCAAAAACCTACTCAGGATGGCGAAATACACATTACTGACGCTATTAGAATCTTGTTACGTATAAAAAATAAATTTATTGGTCATGTTTTCGCCGGAAAATATTTGGATTGTGGAACTTTGAAAGGATATGTTAATTCATCTATTGAAATTTCAAAATTGTAATCTATGAAAATTTGTATAATAGGAATTGGTTATGTTGGTCTGGTAACTGCCACCTGTTTTGCTGATCTTGGAAATTCAGTATGGTGTGTAGATAACGATCAAGATAAAGTTGATTTGTTAAATAGGGGACAAATTCCAATTTATGAACCTGGTTTAGACGAACTTGTTAATAAAAATTATTTTGCCAAAAGGCTGAAATTTACAATGAATTTAAATTTAGCTGTTAAATCATCGGATATAATATTTATTTGTGTTGGTACTCCATCTTTAAAAAAAAGTCGTTCGCCTGATTTACAATTTGTTTTTGAAGTAGCTGCTGAAATTAGCAAATATATAAAAAAATTTAAGATAATTGTTAACAAATCAACTGTTCCCGTTACCACCGGTGATAAAATAGAACAATTGATTTCTAAAAAAATAAAGAAAGAACTTTTTGAGGTTGTCTCAAATCCAGAGTTTTTGCGAGAAGGCGATGCGATTAGAGATTTTAGATTTCCAGATAGAATAGTTCTTGGCACAAACAATAAAAAAGTATTAAAAAAAATGGTATCTTTATATGACCCATTAATTAAGAAAGGCGCTAAATTATTTACTACTAATAGAAGAGGAGCTGAGTTAATAAAATATTCATCTAATGCTTTTTTAGCTACAAAAGTTTCCTTTATAAATGAATTAGCTAATCTTTGTGAAAATAGTGATATTGATGTGGAAGATGTTGCCCTTGGGATGGGTCTTGACCAAAGAATTGGTGCGCGTTTTCTTAGAGTTGGGCCGGCTTATGGCGGTTCCTGTTTTCCCAAAGATACAAAAGCAATAACTGTTATGGGTGATCAATTTAGGACGAATCTTTCAATCGTTAAATCAGTCATAAAATCGAATGAAAAAAGGAAAAAATTATTAACCAAAAAGATTGAGAAAATTTTATCAAATAAAGTAAAAAATAAAAAAATTGCCTTTTTGGGTGTTACATTCAAGGCAAACACAGATGATATGAGAGAATCTTCAAGTTTAACAATGATTCCGACATTAAGTAAAAAAGGAGCAATAATCAATTACTATGAACCAACAGGAGAAAAAAATGAATTTTCTAGACTTAATAATGTTACGTTTTGTGACAATATTTCAACCGCCTGTTTAAAAGTGGATTTAATAATAATCCATACAGAGTGGAATGAATTTAAAGCAATTGATTTTAAAAAAATATCCAAAAATAAGAAATTAAAGATTTATGATATGAGAAATCTTTATTCACCTCATAAAATGAACAAACAAGGTCTCTCTTATTATTCTATTGGTAGATAACATTATTCTACTTGAAATATAGCATCTATTTCTACAGCAACACCCAGAGGTAAAGCATTGGCGCTTATCGCTGCTCTCGTGTGTTTTCCATTATCACCAAATATGGTGGACAAAATTTTCGAGGCAGGGTTTATTACCTTTGGCTGATCTTTAAAATCGTCAGAAGAATTAACAAAACCTGTAATTTTGATGCAATTTTTAACTTTGTTCAAATCTCCATTAAGGGCTTTTCTTACTTGAGCTAAAATATTTATGATACATAATTTAGAAGCCTTTTGACCATCTTCAAGGGTTAAATCCTTACCAATTTTTCCCTTAATCATTTTTCCGTCACTAGATATAGGAAGTTGACCAGAAATAAAAAGAAAATTATTAATTTTTTTAAATGCAACATAGTCACCAACAGGTGCTGGAGCATCAGGTATTGAAATATTTAATTCTCTAAGTTTGTTTTGAATTGTCAATTTTTTTTCTTTGATTTAAGGAAATTTTTTATTTTTTTACCAAGTGATATTTTCACCCCTAGGTTCTTTACCTTGTTTACATCTTATCTTATCAATCATGCTCATAATAGTATCAGTTTTAAATTCTAGGCAATCTAGTTTTTTTTCTTCGGAAAAAGTGGTTGAATTAAACGAAGTTATAAAAACTATAACAAGTACTAATTTAAAAAATTTCATTTTTTCTTCTTCTTTCTATTTTTATCATATTCTTTTCTTTTTTCAATTAAAGTTAATGCTTCTTCCATATTTATTTCATTTGGATCCTTTTCCTCTGGAATAGTCGCATTTAGTGATTTGTATTTAATATAAGGTCCAAATTTCCCTTTCATAACTCTTACTGGTTTTTTATCTTCAGGGTGTTCACCCAAGTATTTTATTTCTGAAGAGGATATTCGTCCTGGTTTTGCTTCCGCTATCATTGTAACAGCTCTATTCAGTCCAATTGTAAAAATATCTTCAGAATTTTCTATTCTTGCTGATTTGTTTTCGCATTTTAAGTAAGGACCAAATCTTCCGGAATTTAAAATAATATCTTTTCCCGTATCTGGATGTTGACCAATAATTTTTGGCAAAGAGCATAAAAATTTAGCTCTCTCTAAATCTATGGAATCAATTGAAATGCCTTTGGGTATGGAAACATTTCTAAAATTTTTGTTTTCAATTTTTTTCTTTGATTTTTTTTTCTTAGTTGTATCATTCGCTTCTTCTTCAAGCTCATATTGCAAGTATGGACCGAACCTTCCACTTTTTAATATTAATTCCTTTCCACTATCGTTTGTTCCTATAGATTTAGGTTCTGGCAATGCGTTTTGCTCTGCGGTTTTTCTCTTTGATAAAGGTCTTGTAAATTTGCATTCTGGATAATTTGAACAACCAATAAAAGCTCCACCTCTAAAGCTATTTTTTAAACTTAACTTTCCAGCAGTACATAAAGGGCACTTTCTATCAATTTCTCCATCCTGGGTTGTATTAAAGATTAGTTCACCCAAGCTATCATTTAAAAGATCGAGAACTTCTCTTGTCCTTTTTTGCTTTACGGATTGAACATTTTTATTAAAGTCCCTCCAAAAATTTTCTAACACTCCTATCCATTTAACTTTTCCAGAAGTAATTTCATCTAACTGATTTTCAAGATTTGCCGTAAAATTATAGTCAACATACTTGGCAAATAATTTTTCTAAAAATGCTGCCAGCAGTTTACCTCTATCGGTTGGATGAAATCTTTTGTTGATTAGATCTACATAGTTTCTTGTTGATAGGACTGAAATGATATTTGCATATGTTGAGGGCCGTCCAATACCTAATTCTTCAAGTTTTTTGACCAAACTAGCTTCAGAAAATCTCGAGGGAGGTTCTGTAAAATGTTGCATATCTATAATTTTATCAATATTTACAGTTTTTTTATTTTTTACTTCAGGCAAAATTTTATCTGCTTCATTTTTATTATCTATACCTTTATATAGTTTTAAAAAACCATCAAATTTTAAAACAGATCCTGAAGCTCTAAATTTAATATTTTCATCTTTTGATAATAAAATTATTGCATTTCTATCATATTCAGCACTCTGCATTTGAGAAGAAAGAGCTCTTTTCCATATCAAATCATATAATTTAAACTGATCAGAATTTACATATTTCTCAATTTCAGATGGAGATCTTGTTATTTCTGTGGGTCTTATAGCTTCATGAGCTTCTTGTGCATTTTTTGCTTTTTTACCACTATAATTATTTTGTATTCCTGGTAAATATTGTTTTCCGTAGTTAGAGGATATGTAATCTCTAAAGGATGATATTGCTTCATTAGAAATTTGTGTTCCGTCAGTTCTCATATAAGTAATTAATCCAACAGCCTCTCCTTCTATATCAATCCCTTGGTATAATTTTTGTGCAATTTGCATAGTTCTAGAAGCACCAAAGCCACATTTTCCGGAGGCAACCTGTTGCATTGTGGAAGTTGTAAATGGCGCAGCAGGATTTCTCTTATAAACTTGTGAGGAAATATCAGAAATAAAATATTCTTTAGAATTAATTTTATTTATTGCTTCGTTAACAGTTTCTTTGTTGAGAAATGAGAATTTTTCGACTTTATTGTTATTATAGATAAGCAATTTAGATGGAATCTCCTTACCATCTTTGTTTTTGAAATTTAAACTAATTGTCCAATATTCTTTAGGGACAAATTGCTCAATCTCATGTTCTTTTTCAGAAATTAGTTTTAAGGCTACTGACTGAACTCTGCCAGCAGACTTTGAGCCAGGTAATTTGGTCCACAATATGGGAGATATGTTAAAACCTACTAAATAATCCAAAGCTCTTCTAGCCATGTAAGCGTCTACAAGTTGAGGTTCGATATCTCTCGGATTTTCCATACCTTTTGTAACAGCTTTTTTGGTAATTTCATTAAATACAACTCTTTCAATTTTTTTATCTTTTAAAAGTTTTTTTTGATCAAGTACTTCTTTTACGTGCCAAGCTATAGCTTCACCTTCACGATCAGGGTCAGTAGCTAAAATAATTTTATTTGATCCTATAGCAGTATCTGTTATTTCTTTTAAATATTTTTTGGAGAAAGGATCAATTTCCCACAGCATTTGAAAATTATTTTCGGGGTCAACAGAACCATTTTTGGAAGGCAGATCTCGAATATGACCATAACTGGCTAAAACCTTATATTCCTTGCCAAGATATTTGTTGATTGTTTTTGCTTTAGCTGGACTTTCAACAATTATTAGATTCATTTTTTATCTCTAGCAAACTTTAGTGTCAAATATAATTTGTTTTGTCAAACTGAAGATTTAATTTGATAAATAAACGGCTTGGGGTCTAGAGTTTTATTTTTTGTTCAGTTGCATTTATTAGATTGGAAATATTTTTTTTGTGTGTAAATATTATTAAAATAAAAAAAATAAATAATATTAATTTTATATTGGCAGGAAAAACAAAATTTGGATCTATTGCTTTAACAGCATTTTCTCTAAATAAAGTTACCACCAACACGGTCAAAGAAGAAAACATTGAAGATAAAGAAGAGTATTTAAATATCAAAGTAACAACCACCCACGTAAAGATAAACAAAAAACTTAATCCATAAGATAAAGCAAATAAGACACCCAGGTAAGTTGCAACTCCTTTTCCACCTTTAAATTTTAACCAAACTGGAAAAACGTGTCCCAAAAAAGCCATTAAAGCAGAAAGCTGTTGATATTCTGGAAAAAATTGTTGAGTAATCACAACGGGAACATAACCTTTAAGGGTATCTAATATTAAAGTTGCTGCTGCTAAATATTTGTTGCCAGCTCTAAGAACATTTGTTGCACCAATATTGCCAGAACCTATTTTTCTAACATCTAGGTTTCCAAAATATTTAGTTAAAATCAATCCGAAAGGAATAGAACCACTAAAATATGAAAAAAAAACAACTGATATAATTTCCATTACTTATTAAATTTTCTCGTAAGCAATTTCTCCCTTTATGAAAGTTTTTAATACCTGACCATGTAACTTTCTATTTTCTATAGGAGTATTTTTGGATTTTGATTTTAATTCGTTTTGTTTAACAATCCACGGTTTGTTAATATCAAGAACACATAAATCAGCATCATTTCCAACTTCAAGGTTTCCTTTATTTATACCAAGAATTTTAGCTGGGTTTGATGTTAATGAAGCTAGCAATTTATCAAGTTTTACTGATTTATTGTGAAAAAGTTCTAGGGCAAGGGATAGTAAAGTTTCTATACCAATTGCTCCAGTAGCAGCCTGAGAAAAAGTAAGTCTTTTTGATTCTTCGTCTTGAGGGTTGTGATCAGAAACTATGACATCTATGATGCCATTATTAACACTTTCTATTAGAGACAGTCGATCATTTTCGGTTCTAAGAGGGGGGGAGAGTTTTAAAAAAGTTTTAAAGTCACCAATATCATTTTCATTTAGTGATAAATTATTGATTGAGACTCCTGTAGTAAAGATTTTTCCTTCTTCTTTAGCTTTTTTGATTACAGAAACAGTTTTTGCTGAAGATATTTGTGAAATATGATATCTGCAATAATATTCTTCTAAGAATGATAAATCCCGTTCAACTATAATTTTTTCAGCTAAAGAAGGAATTCCTTTTAAACCTAGTCTTGTTGATATTTCTCCATCATTAATTAAACCACCCTCAGATAGGATGTTATCTTCTGCGTGCTGAATAATTAAAGATTGTGACTGACTAGCAAAATTCATTATCCTTGACATAACTTGAGGATCTTGAACTGTTTTAATTCCATCAGTGAAAGCAATTATTCCTTTTCTTTTAAGAAGACCAAATTCAGTCATCTCTTTACCATCGGTATTTTTGGTCAAACTTGCAGATGGAAAAATATTAATTTTTGATTTGTCTCTGCCTCTCCTTTTTAGAAAATCTACTATAGAAACACTATCGATTACTGGCGATGTATTGGGCATTGAAACAACGGATGTAACACCACCAGATAGCGCAGCATTACTTAAAGTTCTAAAACTTTCCTTGTATTCATAACCTGGTTCTCCAACAAAAACTCTCATATCAACTAAACCAGGTATTAATATTTGTTTTTTTAAATCTATTTTTTCTGCTATCGAGGGTAAATTTCCATTTGTTACTTTTTTTCCCACGGCTTTAATTAAACCTTTTGTATCAATAATCAAGCCACCAATTTCATCAATTTGATTTTTTGGGTCAATAATTCTTGCGTTTGTTAAATATTTTTCTTTCATTATGTTTTTTTACAAAAAATTTTCAGACAAGCCATTCTAACAGCAACACCAAGTTCAACTTGTTCTCTTATTACACTTCTATTAATGTCATCAGCTAAGTTTGTATCTATTTCAACACCTCTATTCATTGGACCAGGGTGCATTATCAAAGCATCCTTTTTTGCCATAGCTAGTTTGTCAGGAGTTAAGCCGAAATATTCATAATATTCTCTAGGAGATGGTAGAAAAGATCCATGCATTCTTTCGTTTTGTAGTCTCAGCATCATTACGATATCGCAATTATCTAAACCTTTTTTCATATCGGTAAAAGCTTTTACACCAAGACGTTCAATTGAATGTGGTAGCAAAGTTTTTGGGGCCACTACATTAACTTCAGCTCCAAGCATATTCATCAAATAAATATTTGATCTAGCAACTCTTGAATGTAATATATCTCCGCAGATAGTAATTTTTAATCCTTGAATTTTTCCTTTTCTGTTAATTATGGTTAGCGCATCTAGTAAAGCTTGTGTTGGATGTTCTCGTCCACCATCTCCGGCATTTATTACTGAACAATTAACTTTTTGTGATAATAAGTTTGGTGCTCCAGAATCTTGATGTCTTACTACAATAATATCTGGGTGCATTGCATTTAATGTCATTGCAGTATCAATTAATGTTTCACCTTTTTTAATTGCTGAGTTTATAATATTCATTGACATTACATCGGCACCAAGTCTTTTTCCTGCAAGCTCAAAAGAACTTTGAGTTCTTGTTGATGGTTCAAAAAATAAATTAATTTGAGTTTTTCCTCGTAATACATCCATTTTTTTTGAAGCACTTTTGTTTAAACTTATAAAAGCCTTTGCTTCATCTAAAATATGGGAAACTTCAGAAAAAGAAAGATCTTGAATACCTAATAGGTGATTTTGATTAATTTTAATAGCTTCCAGTTTTTTTATAACTGCCATTAAAATCAACTCTATAGTCCTTTATAGGAAGGTATGCAAGTATTTTAATTAATTCGATAAATAATCAATGAAACCCTGAAGTATAAATGTGGCCGCATTCTTGTCTAATTTTTTGACTCTATTAGTAACATTGGTACCTAAATCACGAGTAATTTTAAAACTACCTTCGCTAGAAAGTCTTTCATCCCATAATACAATAGGAATTGTAATATTCTTTGATAAATTTTTTGCGAAATCTGTAGCTGATTGAGATGACTTACCGAGGGAACCATCCATATTAATTGGGTTTCCGATAATTACTCCTTTGATGTTATTTTCTACAATAATATCTTGAATTTCTTTTAATAAAATTTGAAATTTAGTTTTGCTAAGAGTTTTTAGTGGTGTTGCAACTACTTTTTTTTCATCGCAAATTGCTATTCCAATATTTTTCTTTCCAGGGTCAATTCCTAGTAATCTAGAATTGCTGTCTATATTCTTTTTAAATTTGTCTATGGTCAATATATTGTATGTTATCATCTTAAATGCTATTTTGAATACTTATTTGCCGATAACATCCAATGTCAATAGATAAAGATACAGTAAAACATATAGCAAAATTAGCTAGGATTTCCTTAGATGAAAAGAAGATAAATAGTCTTTCTAAAGATCTGACTTCTATAATAGAGTTTATTGAACAACTAAATAAATTAAATACCAAGAAAATAGTCCCGCTTACTTCAATAACCAACGCATCTCTCCAATCAAGAGAAGATAAGGTTTCAGATGGAAAAATAAGAGATCAAATTTTAAAAAATTCACCAGAAAAAAACGAAGAGTTTTTTGTTGTACCTAAGGTAATTGAATAATATGGTCAATATTTCAAATTTTACTCTTACTAAATTGATTGAGGGAATAAAGAAAAAAAACTTTACATCTCAAGAAGTAACTCAATCATTTATAAGCAGTTCTGAAAAATCTAAAAAATTGAACACTTATATTACTAAATGTTTTGAAAAAGCAATAAGTGCAGCAAAAAATTTTGATAAAAAAAAAAATTATAAAGGTTTGTTGGCAGGCATTCCCTTAGCTGTTAAAGATTTATTTTGTACAAAAAATGTTAAAACTACTGCTGGTAGTAAAATATTACATAATTTTGTTCCAACATATGAATCTACTGTTACAAATAAATTATGGTCTGAAGGTGCATTTTTGCTGGGAAAACTTAATTGTGATGAATTTGCAATGGGCTCATCTAATGAAACAAGTTTTTTTGGAAATGTGACAAATCCTTTTGGTGATAAATTAGTGCCAGGAGGTTCATCTGGAGGATCAGCTTCTGCATTAGCAGCAGATCTTACTCCAGCTACTATTGGAACCGATACAGGTGGATCCATTAGACAGCCAGCTTCTTTTACTGGAACAGTTGGATTAAAACCTACTTACGGAAGATGTTCAAGATGGGGAATAGTAGCTTTTGCTTCTTCACTTGACCAAGCTGGCCCCATGACAAAAAATGTTCAGGATTGTGCTTTACTTCTTCAAGCTATGTCCGGTTACGATCCCAAAGATTCAACATCTATTAATACGAAAGTCGATAATTATATTTCAAAATTAACAGATAAAGTGAAAGGTTTAAAAATAGGAATTCCTAAAGAATATAGAGTTGAAGATATGCCCAACGAAATAGATAATCTTTGGAAAGAGGGTATAGATTATTTAAAAGATGCAGGTGCAGTTATAAAAAATATTTCTTTGCCTCACACAAAATATGCTCTCCCTGCGTATTACATTGTTGCTCCTGCAGAAGCTTCATCAAATTTAGCTCGATATGACGGTGTAAAATATGGACACAGATCTAAAGGAAATAATTTATTTGAAATGTACGAAAATACTAGGTCGGAAGGTTTTGGTGATGAAGTAAAAAGACGGATTTTAATTGGAACCTATGTTTTATCATCTGGTTATTACGATGCTTATTATTTGAAGGCTCAAAAGGTTAGACGGTTAATCAAAAATGATTTTGATAAAGCTTTTGATGATGTAGATGCAATATTAACACCATCAACACCCAGCGCAGCATTTAAAATAGGAGATAAAAAAGACGATCCAGTTTCTATGTATTTAAACGATATTTTTACTGTCCCAGTTAATTTAGCTGGGTTACCTGCTATTTCTGTTCCCGCAGGCTATGATAAAAAAAATTTACCTTTAGGATTACAGTTTATTGGAAAAGCCTTTGATGAACAAACAATACTAAATCTTTCTTTGGCTATAGAAAAAAGAGCTAATTTTAAAAGAAAAATTAATGTTTGGTGGAACTAATGACTGAAAAAAAATTTGATTATTATATAAAAGGCAAAAAAGAAAAATGGGAAGTTATTATAGGTTTAGAAATTCATGCACAAATTTTATCTAAATCAAAGCTTTTTTCATCATCTTCTACACAGTTTGGTGCCGAGCCTAATACTCAAGTTAGTCTTGTTGATTCAGCATTTCCAGGGATGCTCCCAGTTATAAATCAATTTTGCATAGAACAAAGTGTTAAAACTGCGTTAGGTTTAAATGCTAAAATTAATTTAAATTCTGTTTTTGACAGAAAAAACTATTTTTATGCTGATTTGCCACAAGGATATCAAATTTCACAATACAAGAATCCTATAGTTGGTGAAGGTGAGGTCATACTTGATATGCCATATGGTAGCAAAAAAATTGGTATTGAAAGACTTCATCTTGAACAAGATGCCGGCAAAAGCATACACGATATGAGCCCTGATAACACTTTCGTAGACCTTAATAGATCGGGCGTTGCGCTAATGGAAATTGTTAGTAAACCAGATTTAAGATCTCCTGAAGAAGTGAATGCTTATATAAAAAAATTGAGATCTATAATGAGATATCTCGGAACATGTGATGGAAATATGGAAGAGGGTTCCTTAAGAGCAGATGTTAATGTTTCTGTTAGAAAAGTAGGTGAAAAAAAATTTGGTACAAGATGTGAAATTAAAAACGTAAATTCAATTAGGTTTATGCAAATGGCAATCGAACACGAAGCGAGAAGACAAGTTGAACTTTTGGAAAATAATAAACAAATAGATCAAGAAACAAGATTATATGATACAAAAAAAAATACTACCAGATCCATGAGATCAAAAGAGGATGCTCATGATTACAGATATTTTCCTGATCCAGATTTATTACCACTCAGTTTAAAAAAAAGTTTAATTGATAGATTAAAAAGAGAATTACCAGAATTGCCAGATAAAAAAAAAGAAAGATTTATCAAAGAACATAATTTATCAACATATGAAGCAAACATACTGGTATCTGAAAAAGAAATTTCAGATTATTACGAAGAAGTGATTAAAGGGTGCGATAAAAAATTGGCAAGCAATTGGATTACCGGTGATTTATTTGCTTTATTAAATAAAAAAAATATTTCTATTTCTAAGTCTCCAGTTAGTGCAAGAAATTTATCAGCCTTAATTAAGATGATTACTTCAGGAAAAATTTCTGGAAAAATTGCAAAAGATGTTTTTGAAAAAATGCAAGATAACAACAAAGATCCTCATCAAATTGTAGATAAAGAAAACCTAATACAACAAAGCGATCCAAAAGAATTAGAAAAAATAATTTCGGGAGTACTTTCAAAAAATCAAAATAAAGTAACTCAGTATAAATCTGGAAAAACAAAACTCTTTGGTTATTTTGTTGGTGAGATTATGAATGTTTCTAAAGGTAAAGCTAATCCTCAACTTGTTAATGAAATTCTCAAAACAAAGTTAAAATAATAATGCTAAAAAATATCGAAGTAACTCAAGATTTATTAGATTATATTTATAATCATACTCAACCATTGCACCCAACGCAAAAAGACATTTTAACTCACAACAAGACTCTTGGAGATATTCAGAGAATGCAAATTTCAGAAGTTCAAGGTTATTTTCTTCAGTTAATTATTAAGATTAATAATGTTAAAAACTGCTTAGAAATAGGAACTTTTACTGGATTTAGTGCTATAACAATGGCTCTCGCATTGCCAAATGGAGGGAAAGTAACAACTCTGGATTATGACGAAAAAATAGTTCACATTGCAAGGAATTTTTTTAAAGAGGGAAATTTAGATAATAAGATAGAAACAGTTATTTCACCAGCTTTAGAAACTTTGAAAAAATTTTCTCAAGAAAGAAGAAAATTTGACCTAATTTTTATCGATGCAGATAAAGGTAATTATAAAAACTACTATGAATTATGTTTAAATTTAATTAATAAAAAAGCTCTTATAATTTTTGATAATGTCTTATGGCATGGAGATGTATTTAAAAAAAATGTTACAGATAAACAAACAAATATAATGAGAGAGTTTAATAAGTATATTAAAGATGATAATAGAGTTGAAAAAATTATACTGCCTATAGGAGATGGTTTAACAATTTGTAGGAAATTATAAATGTATTATATGCAAACCTTCTATAAAATTAAAAAGATAGATTTTCAGTGAGACAGAAACAAATTTTAATAGTAAGAAAATTGAATAAATTTCATAGCTATCAAAAAGAATATTAATTCTTTTTTTTCATGAATCCAACTCCAAGTTTAACCAAAGATCCAATTTCTAGTTTGATCAAAAAGATTGCAATACCTGCTAGCGTAGGTACTTTTTTTCAAACAATGTTTAATATTGTTGACACTTTTTTTGCTGGAAAAATTTCTCCAGAAGCATTGTCTGCACTTGCTAAATCTTTCCCAATTTACTTCATTATAGTAGCTGCTTGCGTCGGTGTTACAGTAGGAGGAACATCTTTAGTTGCAAATAGTATTGGTGAAAATAACAAAGAAAATATCCTAGGATATTTTGCTCATACCATCATTTATGCTGTCTTAGTCTCAATATTAATTACTATAATTGGTTTTGTCTTTTCTCCAATTCTATTTGCCTTAATGGGTTCGGCGGATGAAGTAATTGTATTAAGTCTTCAATATACAAATGTAATATTTGCTGGATCAATTATATTTATCATGTTAGTTGCTTTAAACTCTTTGCTTCACGCTGATGGTGATACCAAAACCTACAGAAATGTACTTATTTTAAGTTTTTTTCTGAATATAGTTTTAAATCCGCTATTTATTTTTGGATATGGCTTAATCCCAGCGATGGGAATTACTGGAATAGGGGTGGCAACAATTGTGGCTCAGTTTATTGGATTGCTTATTATTTTTAATAAGATAATTAAATCTAACAGGATTAAAGACATATCTACAAAATATTTTTATCCGAAAGTTTATTTATTAAGAAATCTGTTTTATCAATCGGCGCCAATTTCCGCCGCATTACTATTAATCTCTGTGGGTAATTTCATAATACTTACATATATCGGAATTTTCGGTGAATATGCGACGGCTGGATATGGATCAGCTGCACGATTTGAACAAATACTTTTATTACCAGTTTTAGGACTGAATACCGCCATTATATCGATCATTGGACAAAATTTTGGAGCAAAAAATTTTTTAAGAGTTAAAGAATCTTATTTTAAGGCTGTGATTTACGGTTTTACTCTTATGATAATATCAGGATTTATAATTTTTATATCTGCAGATAAAATTGTTAGTATTTTTTCAGATAATCCAAGTGTAATTAGTTTCGGATCAATGTATCTAAAAATATCAGCTTTAATTTTTCCAGCTTATCCAATTTTTTTTATAAGCAATGGTTTCTTTATGGCTATAAAAAAATCATCCTATTCAATGTATTTAAATATAATAAGAAATGTTATTTTGTTCGTACCAACTATAATCGTTGCTATGATGTTTGGCGGTAGTTTTCAGAGCTTTTTTTGGAGTTATTGTTTTTTTAATTGGCTTTACGTGATTTGCTTATTTGCCTTTGTAGGTGTTTATATTAAGCGAAATTAAAATTAAATTAGCTGAATCTTTTAACCAATCCCACAAGTATCCAGCAAACGATCTTCTTACATATAAATCAACATCATTTTCATTTTTTCGATGAATAGTAACATCGACATGATTTAATATTGTTTGAACGACTTTGTCGTCTCCAAAATCTTCTGAACTAAAATCAAAAGGGCATCCTTTAGAAAGTACTTCAAAAATATTTGAGCCTGATAATTTAAAAATTGTGAAGTGATCGGTAACATTTGTTATTGCCCCCAGGTTAGTTTTGCTAATATTATCAAATAGCACTTGTTCAAATTCATAGATATTAGTCTCTTTTGGTGTTTCGTTATTTGAAACTAAAAGCCATTCATTAGGCCCTAGCCACAACGAGGTGATCTTTTCTTTGTTAGACGAGC
>PVBE011299080.1_pt1 | contig 29290 bp, 27 predicted proteins | sample 1631181 | NCBI WGS metagenome assembly PVBE01 (sample SAMN08397723, study PRJNA350692) | Marine metagenome, whole genome shotgun sequencing project. | isolation source: water | place: Pacific Ocean | collected 2012-04
GAGGATGACGACGACGACGAAAACTCAAAAGAAAGTTCAAACAGGGGGATGAAAAATCAATCTAGGACAATTAATACGTTAATCAAATTGTTTGCATACCTTATATTCTTCACACTAGCAATAACCGCTACTACACACCTTTTGGATAAACCAGGAAAGTCAGAAGAAGAGTGAGTATCAATTGACTCGTGGTTTCCTAGCGATTTCATATCAGAAAGTATGGTTTGCAATCAGGGGGGGCCGGGTTTTCAAATCCCCCAGCGTCCATACCCCTCGATGCTTTCGCATCACTGTTCGTGCTTTGATATATACAAATGATAATGTATGGGAACAATTAGAACATTATATGCCAGAGGAAAATACCGATGATGGTGCCATCACCTGCGCGGAATTTAGCGGTAACACTGTAGTTTACTTGTGGATTATGACAAATATAATTTTACTTTGTTCCATAGTAGGTATTGTTGTTATGATTTTTTGGATCCCATTTGGATGGATAATTCACAAAAAACAACTTCAAAATGCCACCTGCAATTTGACTAAACGCAGCATCGCAATACGAAAGGGGTGGATCTTCAAGGCACAGCAGAATATCCCTCTCGACAAACTAACTGACATATCGATTCATGAAGGGCCAGTCCTCAACCTTTTCGGGATTGTTAGAATATCAATAGAGACAGCAGGTGCAACGCCTTTCCACCTAATTGGCCTCGATAAGTCCACCACCCCTCAATTCCGAGACATTGTCATGAAACAGCGAGATACCCAGACTGGAACACAAGACACTAGTGCTCAGGGAGGGCAGTCCAACGATGTTCTTGTTGAAATCAGAGACATACTTCAACAGATCAATGCGAATCTTTCTAAGCGAGAATAATCGAATTTCACTCAATGTACGAATGAAAATTTCAATTTCTCTCCTTTGAATTGATGAATAGATAAGCACAATCAATATTCAATATCACACTTCAGATGCTGACTTCCCCCACCAATGATGCCTCAACTCCAGACCACAGTATTGAATTGACAGATGGCTCACGCAGCCTTGATGCAGACTTATATCAAGGCCATTCCCGGTTGGGATTCTACTGTTATGGGTGCCCAGTTAGGAGTCATTGTTGCAGTGACTCTGATAATAGTTCTCGGCTTGATCGGCCGTGCTCTGATGGTCAATCTCCTACCTCGTCTTTTGAGCAAGTGGCTAGAGGGCAAACAGGGGTTGGCCGAGTTTCAACTCACAGCCCGCTTCCCGATTGGGGCTGCAGCGGCCGGTTTCATCTGGTGGCAGATGTTCGAGATGCTTAGTCGGCAGACTGACCTCGCCCTTCACTCGGAGTTCGTATTCTGGAGCGTCTCCTCCACTAAGGCGGTATTTCTCATCGGCAGTCTGCTCGGCGCCATGCGCCTAGTCGAAGTCATCGAACTCATCGCCAGATGGATAGATGATGATGGCGAGTTGGATGGCACCCAAATTACCTTGATAGATGCCTTGCAGAGCGTCATTAAATTCATCATTTTCATCATCGGCATGGTGCTTATCGCTGATGGTTTTGGCTTCGAGTTGGGCACCATCATCGCTGGACTTGGCATCAGCGGCCTCGCTGTCGCCTTTGCTGCCAAGGACACAATCTCCAATATTTTTGGTGCCATCACCTTACTGCTCGACCGCCCGTTCAAGATTGGCGACTGGATCAAGGTCGGCTCAAGTGAAGGCGAGGTTATTGCTATCGGCGTGCGCACGACTATGCTGAGGACCAGTAATGACACCGTGATTACGCTTCCAAACGGAGGTTTGGTCAACAAGAATATCGAGAATTTCGGCAAGCGTCGCTGGCGACGCTACCGGCCGCTGCTTTCTCTTGACCTGAACAGTGATGCCGACGACGTTGAGACTTTCTGCAGGGGCGTCGAGGAATTGATAGCCTCACATGATGGCACCACCAAGAAGGAGGACTCATTCGCCAAAGTCAGCGCCATAAATAACGAGAGCATCGTGGTATCGCTAAATCTCTACTGGAGCGAGGGCGGCGAGTTGGAGCGCAACGGTAAGGAAGGCCTGCTACTCGACATCGCTCGTCTAGCCAAGCAGAATGGGCTCAGTTTCCATGACCCTCGCGTACGAACTCCACGCGATTGATTATCAGTGCCTGGACTCTCAAGCATCCACTTCCATCGTAGGGCCTAGATGCACTCTAACCAGTATTCGGGCTTTTGCAAATCATTCATTTTCTCATAGATAAACAAAAGTAGAGCCGTTTGTACAGCGATTCATGGTATTGTTGAATCTTTATTCGATTTTACATTTCTTGATATGGCTAATATCTGGGCGTTATATTTTCAGAAGTTGGCGATTGTTTCTCGCCCTATCTATTGGGTGGGAGTTTCTAGAACTAATACTTCCATTCGAATTTGCTGTTGAAACATTGGCTAACAAATGTGCTGATGTTATCGTCAACTGCGCAGGATTTTCAGTTGGTTTATGGTTGTATAAATCACAATCAGCAACAGTAACCGTTGAGTGAATCAACAAGTATCTACATGATATAGTAGAGGTGGATGGAGGGTGAGTGAATGGCCATTACGAAACCAGAGAAGAGAGTGGGTGAGTCATTCTGCGAATTCGACCTCGAGTCAACAGTTGCTTTCATCAAGACTCATGTTGTTGAGAATGTAGAATGATTCGATACGGTCACAGTTTGATGCCGGTGCCGTATGCGACTATTTCTAGAGCCTTTGTCTTCCCCTTGGAACCTGCAATCTCAGAGGTCTCAAGTCTCATGTTGATGACCGAATCATAACCGGAGTCCCTACACTGTTCCCTAAGACGTTGCATTGCTTCTTGTCTGCCCCATGATAGTGTCTTGTCCCAAGTTGTGATCGTGCCACCGAATATCGAGTGTATCCCACCGATCATGCCTTGCCACCAACTTACTGACATGATGATGTTGGCTACCAGCAATCCGGATTCCGTAGTTGCTTCGGGAGCAGTCCGTAGCGTAGTCAATGGATCTCCACCAAATGCCGCTTCCCTTTCGACCAATGCCTTCTGTTTGCTTTTTTGGTACCAATTTCCGAATATCCAACTGAATAAGAACGGACCGAATGTGAATGATGTCATGCCAATAATGACAATTAGATCTATTGTTTTTTCATCCACATTATCACCTTATTGGAGGAGTACTGCAGTGCCATAGGCGAATAATTCTGCAGCACCACCGGCCACACTGGAAGTGGCAAAACGGACATTGACCACGGCATTAGCACCGCGTTTGGCCGCATCGGCAACCATTCTTTGTAGGGCCTGTGCTCTGGCTTCCTGCAGTAGTTCAGTGTAGCCTTTCAATTCTCCACCGACAATGTTCTTCAATCCTGCGAGGATATCCTTACCGATGTGTTTTGCTCTTACTGTGGAACCGGTGACCACTCCAAGAGATTGACCGATCGTTCTTCCGGGAATTGTTTCAGTGTTCGACATAAGTATCTGGACCTGCTGAGACTGACCTTCTGGTTGCATATGCACCCGATATTGCAGCACTTATTCAAGTTGTCTCTGAACCGTTTGGGATATGAAATCCACTTGGTGGAACTACTTCATCATCAGCCGTCTTCAATGAACACACCACTACCACTGCCAACAGTGTAATGTTACAGCAAATCACTTGGAATATTCCTGACAGGGAATAAATCCAAGTTGGAGGTAACTCCGTATTATTTGGAAATACACTGAAGATATCATCCATCATATATTGTACCTCCATAGCCAGAAATGATTCAAGAATAGATTTGAACAGTATCCATATGGTTGCTGCATAGAATGACCAACGATGTCGTGAAAACAGCAAGATGATGACCGGAATCGAAGCAATTACAGATAGAGTGCCAACCCACATCTGCTTTTCTTGCATACCAGAATTTTCTATGGCATCAAAGATATTATTGGTCTGATTCCAACCCTCGTACTCTTCGTCGCTTTGATTCCATTCAGATTGTTCTTGAGAACTTCCATTTTCAGGATATGGCCCCGGTTGTTGTGGTTCGGAGTAGTGTTCCATGAAACTGTCATAGGGAAAGATCGCTGCTATCGCCAAGCCCAGAACCGCAAACATGGATATCAGGATAATTCCTATGGCTGGGCCCCAATACCACCAAGGCGACGGCTCCTCAGGAACCAGAATTGGTTCCATGCCGCCGATTTGAGGGCTCATCATACCGATACCTCATAGAATCGGTTGCTGACGTAGCCATTCTAAATCTGAGATGTATAATTGTCGAATGTCGTCGAGTCCCAGTACCAACATTGCCAACCGCTCAAGTCCCATGCCCCAAGCACAGACTGGCCATTTACAACCAAGTGGTTCGGTGACCTCTGGGCGGAAGATTCCAGCACCCCCTAATTCGAGCCACTTACCGCGCCATTTCACTTCGACCTCAAGACTTGGTTCAGTGTATGGGAAATAGGCAGGTCGGACACGTACTTCGGGGTATCCCATCTTCTCATAGAATGTCTTCAGAGTGGTCACAAGCATTGGGAGATTTGCATCTGGTTCCATGATGATGCCCTCAATTTGGTGGAACTCTGGTAGATGGGTTCGGTCAATGCTCTCTTTACGAAATACTCTGCCAACAGCGAATACTCGACACGGTTCATCAGGACTCTCTGCAAGATGACGAATAGTGTTGACAGTCGTGTGGGTTCTGAGCAAACCCTTCTTGGCCACCTCATCGCTGAAATCGCCCCCCCATCCACTTGAACCGGTATCTCCTCCATGTTCATGTATTGAGCGCCATTGGTCTAGTCTCGGTTGTTCAATATCCATTGATTCGGGATCTGTGAGGTAGAAGGTGTCCTGCATTTCTCTAGCAGGGTGGTCTTGTGGGATGAAAAGTGCGTCCATGTTCCATCCGGCAGTCTGCACATAATCCCCACCTATCTCGCTGAATCCCATCTCCAAGAAGATCGAACGAATGCGCTCAATGAGTGATTGCATCGGATGGGGTCTACCACCCGATGGAGTAGTGGCTTTGAGTTCAGGGTCGAAGGATTTGAAGGCAAGGTCTCTCCATTCTTCACCCTGTAGCATCTCAGGAGTAAGTTCCACTACTTCTTCACTCTCTTCAAGTTCAGTGGCTGCTGAACCAAGAGGGGTGATTCTCCAGTTTCTAGAGGTGCTATCAGTGGATTGAATCAGCCCCTTTCTGCCCTTGAAATGTTCGAGTAGTTCGCCGTCTTTCACATCGCTCAGGAATGCAGTTCTTCTTGCAATCTCCTCATCCACAGATGAAGTTTCAGATGGAGGTGTCAGACTTCCTTTCTCTATTCTGATACCTAATCCTTTGAGTAGTCCGATTCCAATTCCAGTCTCATGTTTTTCAACGATTCCAGCGGTCTGGAGGTCACCCATTCCCCTTCCATCTTCAGGTTGTTTGAGCAACCAATCCCAAAGGCGTGATTCCAACAATCCTTTTTCGAGAGCAATTTTGCCCTCTGCTCCTAGAACCCAGTTCTTCTGTACAGTCTCATCTACTTCAGCCATTCCTGCCTCAACCAGACCGAGTGCGGCTCCTGCAGCTCTAGCCTGATCATTCCATCCACATGCCTCAAGAATTGCCTCGATATTCCATTGATGAGCAGCATCAGCACCCTGCATCGCTGCCAGAAGGCGGCGTTCAGGATTGGAGAGGGGATGCCCGCTCATGCATTGGTCGACCTGTGATGAGTCCTTCAGCCTTACTTCACTTGTTCAGGATTTATTCATGATTCTGAACCATGGTGCACACGTCGGAACCTGAACGCTGGACCGGCGCAGCCGGGAAGCGAGAAATCACTCAGTGGGAAGATTCGGTAAGGCGTGCGTACAGGGTCGATCTGTATTGTCCAGAGTGCGCACGCCGAGATTTGAACCCGGGTGGCATGGTTGGGAACCATACATCATAACCGCTAGATCACGTGCGCAGCAACTCGGTGAAAGGCTACGCCTACAAGAGAACTACTCCTCTTCTTCCCATAATTCCACTTCACAGACCGGACAGGAGAAGGTAGGGGGTTTGGAGCCATCGATAAGAGTGACTTCTCCACATGAGCCACATAAAATTGTGGAACTGATAGGTTCATCGAGAGTTGTATCCACTCTGTACATGACTCGTCCGGCTTCAACCATCTCTTCTGAGGAGGGTTTCCAATCCGCAATCTTCTCTGATGACCAGCCTGCCTCTTTCGAGTCGAGAGACATCCCCCAGATGAACATGATAATACCACAAACCGAGATTGGAGCACCGATACTAATGGCAAGGGTCTCCTTGGAGACAATCATCATCGCCCCAATGGTGAGGCAGATGATTGATGACAACAACAGGTTGGATTTGATATGGCTCATGATTATTCACCGAGTGCAGTGGCCAATGCCGAAGCAACACGTTTCATTTCGAATACTGGAATAGCACATATTCCAACCCTGATGCCTCCAGAAAGCGGAACAAGAAACACATATTCTTCAGCACATGATTCACACACTGCCACTGGGTCTTCACATTCAATGAACGCAAAATAACCATCATGGTTTGGTAGTGGGCGAACACCTACTTCTTCAAGAGCGGAATTAAAGGCAGTCCGTCTTCTGTTCAAGAGTGCTTTGAGGGTATCCTTCTGGTCTTCCCATTCATCGTTCATCAGTTCATGGATCTCTGCCAACGCAATCTGAGGTAATCGTGGTGGAGCACTCCAGGTTCCTCGACCAGTGTGAAGCAGCACGCCTTCAATTCTGTTGAGGAATTCGATAGACGGATGGAGGCAGACCAATGCTCCTGTGCGCAGACCATAAATCGTGTGAGATTTTGAACAGGATATTGCAAACAGAATGAGGAGGTTGTGCGGTAATTGTTCGGCTTCTGACAAGGTTTGTGCCCAAGCAAATGGTTCAGAGGCATAGAGGTGATATGCTGCATCAATCAGTAATGTGTGTCCAATACTTGGATTGGCCTGTGCAGATTTGATGAAACAGTCTAGGGTTTGTGCTCTCTCTTCTCTCGTCAATGTCAATCCAGTTGGGTTGTGAGCAGGGTCATTCAGCCAACTCAGTACTCGTGATTGTGTTGAAACCAATTCTTCTAGAGCGACGGCCAATTCCATTCCCGAACCCCACAAGGGATAGGTGTGTGAATTGAGGCTATTCTCTGCTAGAATAGTCTGGTATGGTCCCCAATGCAGGTCTCTGAGTAGAACTTTACTCCCTGGGTCTGCGAAATTCCGAGCAGAAGCGTACAGGGCACCACAACCTCCCGGTGTCGCCATAGACATCACCTCGGTATTGATTTCATCTCGAAATGGTCCCAGTGCCAAATCGATAGTCAACTCTCTGAACGCGGGTATTCCTCGTAGTGGGGCGTAGCCAGCCATATCGTATCCTTTCTGCTTTCTGAGAGAATCCATCACCACTTGATTGAGAGCCAAATCTCCATTATCCAGTAGCAAGGAACCCAGAGTTCCATTGATGGCATCTTTCCCTTCTTCTTTGGCAGTCAAGTATCGTCTGTACCACGAGAAAATCGGGTCTTTGCCGCCCTTTTTCACTGCTGATGGATTAAGTAATGAAGAAGAGTCGAAGTACTCCAGATGCAGAGATTCGTCTACGCTAACACTCGGCATGTCAACCCCATGTCCCTTCAGCACTTCAATGGCTCGCTCAAAGCAAGGCTAGAAGACTGTTTTCTCGATTATTGATTGAAGTAATGATCAGCATAGGCTCGTGCTGTCGCAGCATCATAACCTGAGGCGATCAATTGTTGTTCATAGGCCATTGCTTCTGGAGAGCGGGCGGATTGTGCCATGCCACTATACGGGTCCATCGCACCACCCATGAGTCCTGCATTGAATGCTTGATTGATTGCCAATTCATCATCTTTACCCCTTCCACGTAGAATCAGAACAAGTAGTAGAATGATAACAAGAGCTGCGCCGGCAAGCATTCCATACTCCATCGTCTCATCACCGCTCAGCCCGAGGACATTCTCATCTGCTGATTGTTCTGCGTCTGTTCCGTCGCCCGAGTCTGTTCCACCATCGCCGGGGTCTGTTCCACCATCGCCGGGGTCTGTTCCACCATCTCCTGGGTCGTTTCCACCATCGGTGGTTCCATTGGTGTTTCCACCACCATCTACGACAGTACAGCCATTCTCATCCACAACATCCAATGCAGGTGTTCCAGGACATTGGTCATCTTCGTCGAAGACCCCATCCCCATCGAGATCAGTAGGGGCTGCAATTGGACATCCTTGTCCTCCTTCACCGTTCTGTACACCGGCCACTGTTGGACACTGGTCTCCATCTGTACCGTTGGGGTTGTCTGGATATCCATCTCCATCCGAATCACTCCATTGACTCTCATCAAGTGGCAAGACATCGTTGGTGTTGGACCATCCGTCGCCATCAATATCTGGGCATCCAAAGACATCTCCAGTTGATTCGCCGTAGGTCTCTGGACAAGCGTCGATGATTCCGTCTCCAGTGTCAGTGGTATTGAATCCGTCTTGGTCGATATCATTGGCCCAAAGGTCCCAGTAGTTTGTGATGTTGAAGGATTGGCCGACGATGAGGTTGTTACTCTCATTATCCTCTTCGATAATCATATCTGGGTCAATCTCCAGTTGGCAGGTGTAGATGTCAGAAACTGTATCTTCAGGTATCTCTAAGACACCGCTTCCAGATTCCATGTTTGCATTCATTGCGGTGAAATTAACAGTACCCGAATACAGATTCAGCACACTGTCTCCCATCGAGTCAATCAGGTCCACTGAGATATCCACTGGTTCATCGTGAACCCCGTCAATGTTCGAGACTTCCCATCCAATGGATGCTTCATCCCCACTGATGATGTCGATTGGGCATGAGACTGCAACTGCAACAAAATCTGGTAGTGCAGCAGCAGTGGTGGTCACACTGAGGTTGTAGAAACCCTCGTGGCCATTGGCACCGATTACCACTCGATAATCCGAATCGGTTCCTTCTCTTTCTGTATCCATGGTTCCCCAGTTGACTTCAGATGTGGTATTGTCCCAACTATCGATGAAGTTGCTACCCTCATACAGAGAAATCATGAAATTGGTATCGGAACCTTGAGTGAAAGTAATCTCCACGTTCTGTCGCTCTGTCAAACTGAATCCATAGGCATCTGCAACATCATCCGAGTCCATACAGCCCATTCCTAATTGCATTGGATTGTCTCCAAGTTCAGTAGGATTGGTACTGGCATCGCTAGCATCTCCAGTCATCCCAAGATCCATCTGGTCTCCACAAGTGAAGGCGGGGGTGATGATATCGTTAGCATCATTGATGATCAAGCGATATTCACCAGCGTCGGAAAAGGCATTCACTTGGAGGTAAAAGGTTCCTCCAGCACCGTCGATGGTCTCAACGAATTCATCATTACTATTTACATTCAGGCCATAATCGATATTCTGGCCCATGGAGTTCTTGAGATAGATATCGAAATCTGCACCCGGTGCAGTGATCAAGATTGCTTCAACATCCATGCCAGAACTCATTGTGACCTTGTAGTAGTCATTGGTATCAGATGCACTGTCAGTACAACCGATGACCTCCACAGAGGGGTCAGTTCCCAGATCGTAGGCGTTGTTGATGTCATTTCCAGCATCTCCGCCTGACAGGGCATCATTCTGTGAGGTTGGGCATGAAGTGGGGTAGGTCCCAATGGTGATGAGGTCCTCCGCCATATCTTCGTTATCATCCTCGTTCTTCTCATCCAGTATCTCATCTTCATCGACCAACATGATGAGGGAATAATTTCCCTCGATGATATCGGTAGGAATGGCTCCACTAACCTGAACGCTCTGAGTTTGATTTATGCCCAGACTCGAGATGGTTGTGTTGCCAATCTCGTGGTCATGTTCAGACCAGTCATCGCTGACTGAGAGCCATGCTGAGACTTTCGTGCTGTTGCTGAGGTCGAGGTTACCATTGTTGCCAAGAATCCCAGAGATAGTCATCGTATCTCCGGGGTTGGCACTGAGCGGCCCACTTACTTCTTCAAAATACAGATTGGTCTTCGGTACGCTGTAATTGGTCCAAACGTCTAGAGTATAGTTTCCTACACCTTCCGAATGGGAGATGTTGAGATAGAAAATTCCACCAGTGGCATCGTAATCAGTCGAGCCTTCGGAAGTGATCTCCTTTACGGTGGTGTTGAATGACACATCCCAATCCACGTATGAGCCATTGAATGAATGGAGATCAAGATAGTTTCTGTCACTTCCAGTGGTGGTCATTCTGGCGAATATGTTGTATCCATAGGGAACATCGAAACGTAAGTTATCGCTGCCATCACCTCCGTCCATGCAGCCATTCAAGGTGCCAGTGTAATTGTCGCCAGTGACCACTGTGACGTTTGACCAGTTGGCAGGTGCATCATCGCTCAGACCAGCATCATCCTGGCCATTGCTGTGCAAATCCTCACAGGCCATCCCAATTGTCATCTTGTCGGGACTGGCCATGTAATTATTCGATTCATTTCCTTCGGTGACATTTCCGTATCCATCGGGCCAGATTATCCAGTGATATGAGCCATCACCCAGATTCGAAGGAAGAGTGACGTTGGCGGTATGGGTCAAACTGCCGTTGGATGCGATGTTGGAATGAGTCTCTGAATGAGAAAGCAATGTGTCAGTCCAATCATATGCGTCATCTTCAGAGAGGATGAAAGCGACATCGAAAGAAGAACTGTTGGCATCTCCAATATTGTCAATCGTGTAGGTCACACTCACTGTATCACTAGCATTGGCACGTGCTGGAGCAAGAACAGAGGTGGCGATCAAATCAGGTGTTGGTGGTGAGTCATTGGTCCATGTCCTCAAGGTGTAAGTTCCATCGCCAGACCATTGATGAAGACGCAGATAGTATGTTCCAGCAACTCCAGATATCGAACTACCGATGCTGGTCACTTTCTCCAATGGGTCATTGTATTCTGAATAATCCTCAAATGACTGGGTAGCCTCATCCCACAGATAAAGATCGAAATCCATGCTTGCTGGAACTACCAGTTCGACATCGATGTCTTTGCCTGAGGTGTAAGAGAATGAATACCAGTCCGAAGTATCTATTGCATCCATGCAGCCGGTCTTGCTGGTTGTCGGGTTCTGTCCTAGAGGTCTGGATGTGTTGGAAGTGTTTCCAGCATCTCCGGCAACTCCAGCGTCAGATTGTATCGTTGGGCATGGTGTTCGTCCGCCAGCAGAATCTACTATCCTGACATTAGGTAATTCGGTGTACTGTTCCTCCGAAATATAAGGTTCTTCTGAGTATTCCAATTCGAATGCTTCATCGAACATTGGAGTGATTTCATTTGCTATAAGTGGGGAGAATGCTGTTGCTAAGAACAATATTCCAATCAATAGTCTAACACGCATGGTCAAGCCTCTATGTGATTTGGGGCAATATTGAAGCATATCAATGTAAGGATTGTTTGTTGCGCCTCCGAAGGAGGCGTAAGGAGCCTGCGGAGGGACTCGAACCCTCGGCCTGCGGATTACAAATCCGCCGCACTACCAGCTATGCTACACAGGCGTTATCTCGTCGCAGTGTGGGCCGTTTTTGAATGAACCGGAGTTGCGGCAGGGTCAATAGTCGTATTCAGGTCGCATTCTTCGGCGAAGGAGATGGTAGCAGAGCGTCTCGATGGCAGAGCATGTGCAGCAGAAGTTGAATCTACACTTGCGGCGCGGATCATGGCACTCAAAACCAAGGGAGTGGAGCCACATCTTGCGGTTATTATCGTAGGAGAAGACCCTGCTAGCAAGGTCTATGTCTCTGCCAAACAATCTGCCTGTGAACGGCTTGGAATCAAGTCAACCAAGTATTCATTGGTTTCAGATGTTGGCAAAGAAGAACTTATCAAACTGGTTCAAACTTTGAATGCTGATATTGATGTCCATGGAATTTTGATACAATCTCCATTACCATCGGGAATGGATGAGATTGGGTTGACAGAGTTGGTTGACCCGAGTAAGGATGTTGATGGATTCCATCCACATAATCTGGGAAGATTGGTTCAAGGCAGGACAGATGGATTGCTTCCATGCACTCCATCAGGTATTATTCGGATGTTGGAATGGGCTGGGGCAAAACTGGCAGGAGCGAGAGCGGTGGTCATCGGCCGCAGTAGAGTAGTGGGCATGCCTCTATCATTGATGTTGGCTGCACGAGGTTGTGATGCCACAGTCAGTATAGTGCACAGCAAGACCGAGGATATCGCTTCCATATGTCGAGATGCAGATATCTTGGTCGCTGCAGTCGGCAGTCCAGGTTTGGTCAAGTCAGATTGGGTGAAAAGTGGCGCAGTGGTCATTGATGTTGGAGTTAACAGAATTCCTGATTCCAATAAGGAGAGGGGCTGGTCCTTGGCGGGAGATGTGGATCCAGAGGTGTCCGAGAAAGCATCTATGCTTTCACCAGTTCCCGGAGGTGTGGGGCCCATGACCATAGCCATGCTGATGACAAATACGGTCTCTTCTGCTGAACAATATTGAGTTCCTCGGCGAATTATTGCAGTGCGAGGCTTGATGAAGGGATGTTGCTGGTGTTGTTTCATGGTGCAGGGTGAACGCCGCCATCCTAGGGCAGCATTTTTCGGCCTTTGGGTAGGTTCTTCTTTTCTGATGTTCACTCTACTGAACATTCACTTTGCTCCTTGGCCAGGGCATCTAGGAGAGAAATTCTACGGCTTACCATTCATTCTTGATATTTTCAGCAGTGGCAGTTCACAACCCATCTGGGGGAGTAAACATGTTTACAGCAGCCAAGACTGGGCCTTATTGCTCATTTCAGCCAGCGGTTTTGTCACCTCATGGTGGGGCAATCGTTTGCGTCCACAGATGTCGGTTCCAGATGCGATGAATGAATCCAGTATGAGGGAAGAGATAGAGGGTCTTTCGATATCTGTAGCAAGTGAAGGCTCTTCGGTCAACCCAACCACTGCCTCAATAGTTGCAGGAATTGTTGGCGAGATGGCAACACAGAGTAATGAGGAGGTGAGCGGAGCCATTGGAGCCTTGTCCAAGGGCGAGTTCGGTGAAGGTGCTGCAAGAATAGTCAGCGAGCGACCGAAAGTGGAAGGAATCGTTGAATTGGAGGCTGAAGGCTCTGGCATTCCATTGCCTGAAGGAGACCACGCACAATCCACATCTGGTCAATTCAATCAGATTCCACTGCCATCTGGTTCGGATTCTGGCGACGATGAATCAGAGGTTGCTCAAGAGTTTGAAAATCGTTCAATCAGCGGTGGGATGGAAGTGTTCTCTTCTGGAACAAAACCAGGGGTGTCTCCTGACGCTATTGTGGATGCCCCTATCGAGGTGGCTCCAGAGCCGCCAGCATTACCTTCTTTGGATGAACTGGATGTTGATGTTGAAGAAGAAGCCCTCTCAATGCCCAGTCTTCCTACCTTGCCGGGATTACCAGCTCTTCCGAATCTCGATGATTGATGCTGGGTCTGCGGCGGCTTATTGTGGAACTTGATGCCGCCACCATTCATGGAGGACCGCGCGGATGCCCTACTCGAGGAGTCTACACGCGCCTTGATGGATTCTCCAGGCGGCCAGATATTATCCTCTTTGAGAATACATCTGCGGAAACGGGCACTCGCCTTGTTAGTGTTGTTCATTCTTGGTTTCTTGATGGCATTTCCATTTGCAGGTTCCCTAATTTCGTGGCTTGTTGATGGTTCTGGTTTCGTTCCTTCGGGTACCGAGGTGGTCGTGCTATCTCCAATTGAATTGCTGGCACTGAAGTTGAGGATTTCCGCTTATGCAGGTCTTTCATTTGCATTCATGTTGTTGTTGGTCGATGTGCTGTTTCATGGGCTCAGGCATCCCGCAGTCAAGCAACGAATCGATGAGGCAGGGTTGCAAATTCCAAGTCCAGGGCCCGCATTCGTTCTCAGTTTCGCATCTGCATTGTTGTTGATAATCATCTCTCAATGGTGGACACTGTCGGTGATTGTACCTTTGGTGTTGGAATATCTGGCAAAGGATGCGGCGGCATCAGGATTGGATACGACATGGAGGTTGTCATCATTCATCGGATTCATTCTCAATCTTTGCTTTGCAGGATTGATAGCCTTCCAGACTCCATTGGTCACATTGGTGCTCATCAGGAGTGGAGCAGTTGAACGTGCTGTGATCAGTTCTCATCGCCGTCATGTGTGGTTTTCGGCAGTAGTACTCGGTGCCTTGCTGTCTCCTCCAGATCCGTTGTCAATGCTTCTGGTGGCAGCACCGATGTTGATACTCTTTGAATTGGCACTATTGTTTGATAGAATGCTATCTTGATTCAAGATTTTTCAACAGCAGTCGACAAGAGGCAAACTCTCATTCAGTCCTTGATGTTGGCTCCATTGTATTGTTAATCATGGCCTCTTTCATGTTCCAAGAACTGTCTCATTTCATCATGGTGCGCCATCTGTCCGGCTTGAAGTTCAAAAGTAGGTACTTTGCGGACTAACGGGTGAGCCGTTGAGTTGGAATCAACCGAAAGAGAATTCCATCGCCTCGCTGCGAGAAGGTATAGAGAGATTTGATGGTGTTGAATTCGATATCAGACTGACCAGAGATGGGGAGTTGGTACTACATCATGACCGCACACTTTCCGTTCCAGCAGCGAAGAAAGTTGGCTTGCCCAAATATGTAGAGGATTGTACTCTTGAACAAGTCTGCGAATTTGGTTTCGATTCGTTTGATAATCTTCTTTCCGATAGTGGTTTCATGGAATGTTGGTTACAGGAATCTCGGTTCGTATGTCTCGAATTGAAGATACCCCATCCCGCATCAAAAGCAGGTGGCGGTTGGATGTCTCCAGGTACCCGAAGAGAGCATCTGCGAAAGATGATGAAATACAGTATGCAGAAACTGGAAGAGTCAGGAGTCGAGAAAAACAATGTGATATTCTATTCATTCCATGACTCGATTGGCAAGTTGAACCGGAGTCTTGGAGGTGGATGGAACGCTGTTTCCTTACGTCCGGTCGTTCCCCCTTTTGGTTCCAGCAGGCTACAGAAAGCCATCACCTTCCCAAAGTTCATCGCAAACCCATTGAAGCGACTGATCAAAAGGCAGCGTAAAGATGGGGCTCCATTGATACCGATTGCCATGGAGTATCTTGAAGGTTGGACCAGACATCTTCCGTTAGGTCGTTCAGTAGGCCTGAGTGGGAAGGGATTAGAGCGATTCAACAACTATCGAGCAGGAGACCCAGTAGTTGTTTGGCAGGTAGAGGACCGCCATGAGTCGCTACTCCTAGAAGCGGGAATGTCCCCCTTGACTGACAATGCTGACCCTTCCTTCACAAAGTTACCAAATGGCATGCCAAGGCGAACAAGACCTGCAACTATGATGGATGATGGAGTTCCTTGGCATGAATCGTCAGTTTCTCAAAGAACGGAATTGATTGAGAAATGGAGAAAGAAGTGGTATTGGAAGGGTTCTGTGGCAGATATTGTTTCAGCCTGTTCTCCAACCACTTCACCATGGCAAGCAGTCAGAGTGTTAGGACACAGGGGTTGTGGAAAGACAGGATGATATGGGAAGTGACTTCAATCTCTGTCTTGCTCAACTGCGATGTATTTTGGCCGGTAGATAGGAACTCCCTTGCCATTTCTTGCAACTGTCCTTTCATCAATTATCTGGGCCCCTATCCCAACAACACGTGCCCAGCCGAAGAAAGTGGTGTAATAGTCGGGTTTGTGAAAACCTACATGATGAAGCAGGGTTCCTGATGCAATGTCGACATTGGCATTTGGATTGCTGATGCGGGGGTTCTCCGCCAAGACTCTTGGTGCAACTTCCCTCAGAGTTCTGATGATGCGAAAATTAACGTCATTCGGGCATACCCTTTCACCCAGTGCGAATTGGAAGGTGGCGCGTGGGTCTTCGACTCTAAGAACGGCGTGTCCAAAGCCGAAAACAGGTCTCTTTTCTGCCAATTCATTGCGTACGAATTTCTCGACCTCAAGGGGGTCATCAGTACCAATGCGCATGACGAATTCCAGACATGATTGGTTGGCTCTACCATGTAGCGGTCCAGATAGAGCATTCATTGCTGCTGCCATTGATGAATAGAGGTCAGCATGTCCACTGGCTACTGCTTTGCCCGTGAATGTTGAGAGGTTTCCACCTCCATGGTCCATGTGTAGGACCAGGAATGTTCGCAATACCTTGACCATCCCTGCAACCTGTTCGTCAGCGGGCTCTAACATTGCAACGAATGCCTCTGCCATTCCAATGTGTGGGTCCACAACAGGGACAGGCCCACTGCGACCTCCTCTGATTCTGAATATTGCTGCCATTAACCATGGCATTCTGGCGATAAGGTTGAGGGCATCCTCTTTCCAATCATTCGTCTTTTCCAACATACCAATAGTATGAATTCCGATTGACAACCAATCCATTGGATGTCCTTCTTTGGGCAGATTCTCTAGAACTTCAAGCGCCCCGTCGGGAATAGTGGCCCGTGCAAAAAGATCTGCTCTGAAATCCACTGCTTCCTGAGGTTTGGGTAGTCTCTTATTGAATAGCAAGAATACTATATCCTCTGGATCCATTTCAGCGATTTCAGCGATTGGATAGCCCACGTAATGAACCCCGCCATCAGTACTGACTGAACTGGTACGACAAGTACCGACTGGAATTCCTCGCATTCCAATGTCGAGGTGGGCCTGAGTCAGATTCAAAAGTACGTCTTCACTACTCTCTTCACCACTCATTTTTTCGCCTTCGATGAAGGCGACCTGTGCATCCGGTATAAGTTCGGCGCCTGATGGAGCGATTCTATTGCAATCGTTGAGAGTATGGTGTGCTGTTATACATCAAGTGTATATTGCTGCAGAACTGAATATCAGGTAATTATTACATTGCAACGATAAATGCAAGAATTATTGATGAGGAAACTCCAGAGTCAAATGTTGGAGATGGGTCTGCGCCGAGTTCTGATAGTTTCGCCACTGCTGATTCTGTCGATATTGTTGATGCTTGTCTTTCTGATTAACTCAATTGCAGGTTTGCCACCGGCCTTCACAGATCCTATGTGTCCTAATGAAATCACAGAGTCCGGATATGTCGACCTCGTGGAGTTCACTCAGACTGATTGTGTGGCCGCAGTGAAGAGCCCTGCCGAGCAGACAGTGCCATACTTCAAGGGACTTGATATGGCATTCATTGTATTCTTTCTTGTGTTGTCTCTGTTCTTGGTCAAGATTCTCAATGGCGGTACCGATTCCGCCGCCAGTAGTCCAAGAATGGCAGCAATGTTGGATTCATCGATATGGGATGAGCCGGCAGATTACTCCACAGGTTTTGCTCAACAGAACCCTCTACCCGAATCTGCTATCCAAGAGGTGGGTATGCAACAGCAACAACTCCAACAGGGGCAGCAGGTTCAACAGCAGAATGAGAGTGGTTTTCACAATCCATTTGATTTCTGATATTTCCTGAAACCTAGTGATGCATTCCTATCGGCATCAATCCACTTCTGGATTATCTCAGCATTCACGTTCGGTGCGTTCTCCACTGACAATCCAGGGCAGTTTCTCACGACTTTCCTCCATGAGCGTTCACTTCTCAAGTTTTCGTTCCACCAAGGAAATGCTGAGCATTGAGTGGGTTTGGATGAATAGATACTACATTTCATGTCCTCATCCAGATAGATGCAGATACCATCAACAGGTCGGCTATTGAGAACCCACTTGCCATCACCCCTTCTGCGGCAGTCTCGTTGTAACCACCGTTCGACAGAAATACCGAAATATTCAGCCAAGCATTCTGCATCCTCTATCGATAGATGAACAATCCCATTTGGCTCATTGCAGCATCTTCCACAGTATGGTAAGCAGGTGAATGGGATGCCATCTTTCCACCATTCATCGCCACTGCTTTCAACGGGCACTCACTCTTCCTCCATTGGAGCAAGTACTGTCAGAGTCCTCAGTCTGGCAACAGAGACATTGCCTGATTGTGGATTCTCCCAGATGGCCTCAGGCTCAGGCTCAGGCTCTTTTCTTCTGACGGAGCGTCTACTCTTGGGCATTTCAGGTACCGGCCATCTGACCGGGTCAACCTGATGAAGTTTCATCTCAATTTCATAAAGCCGTTCAACGAGTCTGATTAAATCTCTGGCCTTTGCATCGACCATCTTCTCAGAGAGTGATTGTAATTCGTCCAGCAATATGCTAAGCACTTCGGTCTCGTTGACCACGTTTTCAGTCGCCCTATCGAAGGCCCCTTCTATGATGTCATCTACTTTCGATAATTCTCTTTTTACTCTTATCAGATCATCACTGCTTGGCTTTTGCCTTTCATGAATCAGATGTTTATCGCGGTCATCAACAGAGATTGCATGGTGAACTGGCTGTGCCATTCGCTCCATCTCTTCTCCAAGATGTCTGTCGACCAGATTATCAACTGCAGTCTTACCATCTGCTGGAATCAAATCAGGGACTTCATAGTCATCAGGAGGTAGGTTGACAGGAGGGGATTCCAGTTCGATATCAACCTCTAGAGGGCGATGGGTGACATGTTCAATAGCGTCTTGCACCAACTCCTTTGCCACTGCTGCAACGTCAGGTCTTTCGAAATTACTTTCTTCAGCGAGATTGATGTCTTCACCATTCAGAATCCGAGGAATATCCATCAATTCGTCTAGACTTGCACCTCTCTCCATGGCCTCAGCAACCACTTCAAGGGATTGCGATAGACTTCTCCACCCCCCTAGACTCTCTTCTTCTATGGCCGCTAACCTAGTATCATCCAACAGAAGTCTACGTACTGCAGACCTTTCTCTGAGGAATGTCATTCTAGATGCAAGTCCAGGCTTCCTCAGAGTTGCTACTCTGGCACCATCAAGAACCTGAGTCAATCTGTTTGAAGTGACTGTTGATAGATCCAAATCATCACTGCTGATGACTATCTGTGTACCTGCGTTGATGGCATAGTCTACTACTTCCCCAAGTATTTGCATGGCCTCAGGGTCGTCGAAAAAGTGATGAAGATCATCAATCAATATCAGTGAAGCCGAGGCAATCGTTCTTTCCCATCCATTCGGACGGCCATCTCTGAGCTGAGCACTGGAAAGAAGTCTTACCGTTTTTCCAGGACTCTGTCTAGCCATCTGCAGACCACATGCCCACAGAAGGTGGCTCTTGCCAACGCCATCAGGCCCTTGAATCAATAGTGGATTCCAGCGGCTTCCAGGCTCGTCTAGAATAGTGTCAACGGCTCGAGCAGCACGCAGATTCTCTGGGCATACATGGAAATTATTGAATGAATAGGGGCTTCCAGCAGGTAGTTCAGCAGGCCAATCAGGTCCTGATTCAACCACTACGGGATTACTTCTTCCAATGGTGTTGGTTCTCATGATATCAGGCTCAAGAGCCATCAGGCGAGTCCTGTGTTCTTCCAGCACCTTTCGCCATACGGGTGTACCATCCTCGTCGAAGCCCAGCATCGCTTCTCCTGACATGCCTTCATCAGCATGGTCTCCACTTGGAGTATCAAGCCAATCACTTTTCTTGCGCATGGCTTCAAATCGCTCGCTGACAATATCATCGAGTCTATGTTCTCCGGAGGTTTTCAGGTCCGGTGTCAGGTCTACTTCTCGCCATTCAACTTCACTCTTTACACCTAAGACACGATTGGCAATAGCGTCCGACGCATTACGTTCAGCAGGTCTTGCAGATTCCAGTAACGAGGCACGCCTTTGCCGAGGAGGAGATTTCTTGAGTTCACCCATCAGGCTTTGGAATCTACCTTCGCCGAGACTTTCAAGGGCCTTGTCAAGAGCCACTTTCAGGCTACTGCTGCCACCGCTTGCCATCAGTTCTCCTCCGAATTAACATTATCTGGATTAATGCGCCCTTCAAGCTTCCATTCACGGTAGGCCTTCATCTCCTTTTCTCGCAGACGTCTTTCGACGGAAACGGGGTCACTGGATTTCTGTTCCTTTTCACTGAGGCTTTTGGCACCTTTGACTTCATTCTTGACATTCATTCCTGGTCGTGCAGCCATGGGGCTGATTACTTCCTCACCCTCTTTCTTCTGGAAGTGAACCGGATTGATTGCTGCATCAGTTGCTGCTTTCAAAGCGGTTGATGCTTTTTGGTCCAGTTGTGTGGATTCCGGCCAATCAGCGATATGTTTGGCTCGATCCTGTTCTGTTGCTTGGCCCCATGAATTCAGATTCCTGCGTGAATCAACATCGCCACTGGCCTCGGGGAGTTCACTCTTCACGATTCTTTCCAAAGCGTTTCCACTGCCGCGTTCGAGTGCCTCTTGAGCATTTTTCGATTCTCTGGATGGAATGGGTAGAGTGCCTGCAACTTCGTTTGCATTATTGCTGGCATCTCCAAGTTCAGATGATTTTCTTTCCATCTGGCTGACCCCCTCGGGCAGCTCCTTTTCGATGACCTTGCCAATGGCTGCTGCGGCATTCAGTCCATCAGTGGCGGTGATGTCATTGTTTGAGATATTTTGCTTCACTCTTCTTTTTCGAGCTCGTAATGCAGGGCGCGGACCTCGTATTGTTTCAAGGTCCTGTACTTCTGTAGGAGTTGAAGGTTCAATAACAGAGACATCCAGTGGTTCCAAGGTTTCAATCATCTCTCCGGTGTCTCCCGAATGGAAGGTCGGGACCCATTCAGCAGTAGATATCTTATCTTCATCCTCTCCACCCAAAGTAGATTCTCGTGCCCATCCTTGCATCAATTCTCCAAGTGAACCTTGGTTACTTTGTTCAACACTGGATTCGGTTGCAGAGCTTTCACTCGGTACAGAAACAGGTGCCGCTGTTTCCAGCCCCATCTTCTCGTTGATCTTCTTGTCCACGGCTGCAGATTCATCAGCATCCATCACTAATTCCAAGAACGGGTGGTCATCTAGAACATCTGGGTCGATCAGCCACTCTTCAATCGCCTTGAAATCAAGCGGATCGGTTGCTCTGCGCATTTGGTGCTGTAGTATTTCCTCCCATGCATTCAACACAACTGGAAGGAATAGGATGTCGTCGCTGTCTCTGACTAAATCTGCCAATCTTTTGAGGAATCCAAAAGCACGCTCATCACCATGTGTTCCAGAGAGAAATTCAAAGCCGTCGAAGAGAATGACTGCTGAGCGATATTCTTCAAGCCAACCTTCGATGAGTCTGAGTAGACTCTCAAGGGAAGGTCCGACATGTTCGTCTTCTGTAGGTCTCTCAATCAGCCAAAGGCAAGTGGCATCATTTTCAGAATAGAAACCTACCTGTTTTTCCACTCTTTGGCGGGAAATCGAAAGCAATGGACGGCCACGTTTGTTCAATTCTCCGGCCAGAGTCATCACCGATGCGATATCGCTGCTATCGACTAGATGCAGATAACCTCCCATCAGCATGGTATCGACATCACTGGCTTCCCTGACCAATCTGGCTTCAGACATTCTGCGGATGAGTTCTGGAGCCTTCATCGAGGGAATGAAATCAGGCAGGTCAGTCGCTTTCTTCCATGACAGTGTTTCAAGCCTTTCAGAATTCCACCATTCACCCACGCCTGAACTGACAGCCTGTTCATGGTCCTGACTTGAAATTCGCTCCAAGTGGAGCAATGCTTCTGGATACAATTCGATAAGAGGGCCAGTATCAATACCTGAATGAGACGTCAGAATCGCATCGATGCTCATCGCATCTTCTTCAAGTTCCATCAATGCCTCTATGGCCGAGCGATCGATGTCGCTTTCATGAAGTGCCATCGTAGGTTGACCATCTCTGAAAACCATGTAGCCGATTCTCGGAAGGCCAGCCTTTGGGCGTCGTTCAATCCGGATGTAGCCATCATCTTTACTGGCCACCAGATCTCTGACCATTATCTGAAGAACATCTGCTCCACCACGTCGAGTTTCCTCGATGCGCCCGGGAGGTAGTTGAACCATTCTAGTGCCGCCTGAAACACCTTGGGTTATTGGGCAGCATTTGAATGTCTGCCACGCCTCCACATAGTGGAGGCGGGATTTCTACCCTCTGATGGACAACGGATTGCCATAGCATAGTGTTCATCATCAACCTCCTTGCAGCCTCGTTTCGACCACCATGTCGGCGCAACTAGATGCCATCCAGACGAGTCATCTGAAGGCTGGAATTGAGGAAATCAATGAAGGCCGGTTCTGGCATGCGCATGAGGATTGGGGCTTGATAACAACCCATATCAAGATACATCAAACGGGAGAGTGACGAAATGAGTTTCACCGAACCACCAGAAGGCTACACGTTGTTTCGAGATACCATCAGGGGCCGTTCTTTGTCCAAACCTATTGAGATTCAGATACTATTGGTTCTGTTGTTCTGGGCATTCTTGTTTGCTGCCTTGTGGTTATGGTTGAAACAGGGATTGTGGAGCATGGTGGTGATTCCATTAGGATTGTTGAGCATCGCTTTCGGCAGCAATGCATTGGCACGTCTAAGAAATACTCCATTGGCAGTCAATGATACTCATCCATGGTTGGAGGTAGAGGGTTCTGATGATGCGAAGGTCGTGCTGTGCACCAATAGTGGTTGGAAAGATGTAGGAGATAATAATCTCCAAGTTGTACCACGGCAAATGTCTCGAGAACTTGTGATTACCCAAGATGATGATGGCCGTACCGAATTCGGAATGTGGCTGTACTCTAAGAGCAGCGACGTGGAATTGAGTCTGCACATGAGCCTAGTGCGCGAAGCGGTTGCTCTTCGCAATATGTTCAACGGTTCGGGAGATAATTTTGAGAATGCGCGCATCCATGAGGATGAAGATTCTGGATTACTTCAAAGAGAATGGTTGGATACCACACCGGGCCAGAGTGAATTGGAGTTCGGAGCATTGCTTCGCGCTCAAGGTAGTGCTTCCAATGACTCAGAGAACGCAGAAGATTGATACTTCGCCTACCGGCTCATATATACGATAACCGATGTCTTGGCGTCAGTCGTTAGATGAACTCCCCAAGTCTCAACGTCAGTTGATACTCGGTGGTGGGCTCTCTCAACGCTTCGTGAAATGGCCATTGGATATCACCCATCCAGCGATGATTGGAGCCTTGTATGGATTGTTGGTTGGCCTCTCTTTGTTACTCCCTATCGGACAAATGAGTGATTGGGAACTCGGTCAATGGTGGAAGACTTTCGTGGTCACTACTTTGGTTCTGATGATAGTTACTGCGAGTCTTGGGCTATTATCTCGCATCATCATTGTGTTCACTAATAGGACACCTATCGCCCCGCCTCGGCATTTTCTTTACCCAATGCCATTCATTGGACTGGCTTGGTTGTCATTGCAAATGACTGGATTGCTGGATTTTTGGGTTTGGGGTGCTTGGTTCCTGTTAATCATTCCCGGACCCATATACATCCATATTTCTTGGGCTCCACGCTGGCGTTTGTTATGCAAATTGGAAGATGGTCAAGATCCATTTGCTGGTGAGTCTGCAGTTGGTACTGATGGCCGTCTTGAAACGGCCGAGTTTGAAGAGGATGATGAATTGGCCGAGGTGGTCGCCGATTTTGATGACGAGGAATGATTCAAATGAGGCCGATTTCTTTTCCGACCTTCTCATAGATACGAAGTACTTCGTCAAGGTCGTCAATACTGAGGCCTGAAGATAATTGATTTCTGACTCTTGCTTTATCTCTAGAGACCATTGGGAAAACTATCGCTCCCGCCATGACTCCATTTTCTCTCAGTCCAGCAGATAGTTGCTTGGCGGTTGCAGATTCTCCACACATGACTGGAATTATCGGAGTTGTTGACTGGCCAAGGTCGAATCCAAGAGAATTCATCTGTGAGCGGAAGTGTTCGGTATTCTCCCACAATCGGCGGTGGTGCTCGGGCTCGTCCATCAGTACTTCCACAGCGGCTTTCTGTGCCGCTGCGACACCAGGGGGTTGGCTGCCAGACAACAACCATGATCTGCTGTGATTGATAGCATGGGTCCTCATACTTTCACTTCCTGCAACTATTCCTCCTTGCACTCCGAGCGCTTTGGAGAATGATCCGATTTCAAAATCAACCTGCCCCTGTAGTTTGAAGTGATCTACAATTCCTGCCCCCGTTTCTCCTAGAACACCTTCGCCATGGCAGTCATCGACGAATACCATTGCTCCGTGTTCCTGTGCCAACGAAGTTATCTCATCGAGTGGTGCGATGTCACCATCCATGCTGAAGACCCCGTCCGTGATAATCAGTTTGCGGTCAGAGTCACTGTGCTCCTTCAGGCTTTGCTCAAGTCCAGCCATGTCATTGTGTGGATACACTGCTCTGGATGCCTTTGTCAGTCTGACTCCATCGATGATTGAACCATGGTTCAATTCATCGGAGATGATGACATCTTCTTTTCCTTTGACGAGAGTGGGAATCAGTCCGACATTTGCGGTATATCCTGCGGAGTAGATCAAGGCGGCTTCAACACCCTTGAAACGCGCAACAGTTTGCTCTGCATCCAGATGCATCTCCATAGTTCCGGCAATTGCTCGAACCGAGCCTGAACCAGCCCCGAATTCCTTGGTCGCTTCAATCATCGCTGCAACCACCCTTGGATGTGTGGTCAGATTGAGATAGTTGTTCGCAGACAGCATAATCATTGCTTCACCATCCATTCTGCAACGTGGCGTACTGGCACTTTCAAGAGTCGGCGGGTCCCACTGTAGATTCTGAGCACTGAGTTCTCTGAACCTCTCATCCATCCATGAAGTATCGCCGGGCATGAGGGTCTCAGGCTGTTGCAGTAGATGGGAATTGTGCTTTCGCAACACCTATTCGCTACAGCCACTTCTTACCAACATGGGTGAGCGCTCGGTCAAGGCGACTTTACTTGGCATCGCTCAGGATGCTGGCCGCCCACAGGCTGGATGTGTCCGGCCTTGCTGTGCTGATTCACACCTCGACCCCTCATTGGTACGTCACCCCGTCAGTTTGGGGGTGGTCGGAGTGGACCATTCCACGCATCTCTTTGAGGCAACACGTGCCTTGGCTTGGCAATTCGAATGTTGGCACGATGCAGACCCAGAGGAAGGCCCACTCGATACGTTGTGGATTACTCATGCACATCTTGGCCATGTAGATGGAATCGGCCTGTTTGGAAGGGAAGCGATTGCTGCTTCAGGTCTGCCTCTACATTGTAGTTCTGTATTTGCAGAATTGCTGCAGAGAACACCAGCCTGGGCATTGATGCTCGAACAAGGTGTTCTCTCTCCTTGCCCCTTTGAATCAGGGGTGGTCATTTCACCAACTGAGCAATGTGGTTTCACGGTCACACCGCTAAAGGTTCCGCACCGTGCGGAATTATCAGATATGCATGCAATGCAGATCACTGGTCCAAGACGCACATTGCTGTTTTTACCGGACCACGATGCATGGTCAGAAACACTTGAGTCGATGGGGGCGAGTGACATCCGGACTTGGTTTCAGAATCTGGAGGTTGATATCATTCTGATCGATGGTACCTTCTGGTCTGCAGATGAATTACATCATCGAGATCAGGGAACAGTACCTCATCCACCTGTACGAGAAACCATCGAATCACTGGGCCCACGTCAAGAAGGAGATCCGCGTATGGTTTTCATCCATCTCAACCACACCAATCCATTGCATGATGAAGAATCACCTGAAGCGCAGATGGTTGAACAGATGGGTTGGGAAATCGGCTTTGAAGGGATGACTATTGAATTATGAATTCAGCACCATGTTCATGTGAGGAACATTGGTCGGCGCAACGTGGCCGCAATGAGAATCTGTGGGAAGGTGAGTTCTGGACTTGGACGTGCTCACATCTTCATGGCACAGAGTCACTATCAGGAACAGTTCAAGCGTATTTTGGGCAAGACTGCATGGCCGGGGACTCTGAACCTTGAGGTTTCAGGTGATGATTTCGTCAATAATATCGCCCTTCGTAATCTTGTTGGAATAGATAGCAAAGATGCTGCTGAAGAATTGAAGGCTGCTGCTGAGCAGGTTGAGGTGTCGGCATTGGATCCAGTCAGGGTCGAGGGTTTTCTACGAGATGGAGTTTCATTCGGTGGTGCAACAGCATTTCTGGCTGAGATTCATACTCCTGAAGTTGTTCCATGCGCTGTATTGATTCCTGATCTAACCAGACATGTTGATGTCGTTGAAATCATCTCGGAAGTATTCCTGCGAGAGGAATTGAATGTGGAAGATGGAGACGATGTGTTGGTCATCGTCAATCCATGATAGAATCCCATTGATTGTAGCATATCTGTTTCTGTTCCAACCTGGCTGATTCAGTCCAACGTTGAAATCTCCGATGATTCATAGCCTTGTCTGGCGGAATGGAAAGACTCACATTTGAGGCTGAGGAACGAGCCTTTGAGACAAGGTTGACATCAAGGTGTTCAACCTCCCATAGTATCAACCAATCAGCAGGAACCAAGCCTAAGTCCTTCTTCAATGGATTTCTGAGTGCGCTTCTGACCTCCTCAATATCCATGGTGCCTTTGGCCAAACCGGTCAACGCAGAGGCAATTCTACGCACCATGTTCCAAAGGAAGGCTCTGCCACGTATCTCAAAACCGATGATTCTCCCATCAATCTCACTTTTCCATGGTTTCATCTCAAGCACTTCGCGTACTGTGTCAGGGACATCATCGGTGCGACAGAAGTTCCTGAAATCCTGTTTGCCAACAAAAATATTCAACCATTGTTGGAATGAATCTTCATCAACATCACGCCAATCATCCAAGCTCTCCAATCTGTATCGATATGATCTGCTCTCTGCTCTTCTAGGCGTCCAGTTCTCTGGTGCCCTATCAGCGGCCCATACCACGATGTCCCCATCCAGTTGGTCGTTGACAGCGTTGATGAATCCTTTTTCATTCATTCCGTCCCAGTATTCGGCAGAGATGTCTATGGCAGCGACATTCATTCTGACGTTCACTCCCGCGTCTGTTCTGCTGGCTAGAATACATGGTTGAGGTGGGCCCGTTGGTTTGTTGATGAAACCCAGTTCAGCAAGTACTCTCTGTAACTCTCCTTGGGCGGTTCTGAGACCTGGTTGAACCTGACTTCCATGAAAGGAATCTCCAAGGTGTCCAAAGGCGAAGGCGAGGCGAGCCATCTCACCTGACACCAGCCTCACTCCTTGAGTAGTATCTCCGCTGCCTTGTCTCTGTCGTAGCCTAGGCCGCCAACTGCCCAGATGAGTGCTTGTCTAACCCATGGTTGAACCATTGGATTTGCCTTCTCGGGGTCGATGACTTCAATCGTATCAATGATGTTTCGAGCAGCCATATAGAGAACGTCATCAACGGGGATATTTGCCATTTCAAGGCGAGTGCTATAACGCTGGAATTCCTTGATAGCGACTGGCAAGCGGCGGCATTCTAGTGCAAAACCAGCAAAATCGGCGATATACTCGTCGTTTTCTTCATCCAGTTCCATCGCCTTCTTGTAGGACATCATAATTTTGGTCCCTGGCACAACATCATCCTGTTCTTCAGTGTTCAGCATATTTGCGAATTCAGCGTAGGTGTGATGCACCATGGCGATTTCTGGATGCTCTTTTGCCGTCTTCTCCAGTTCTTCCACCGCTCCTTTCAAATCTCCAGAGCGGAACATCTCAATTGCAGACGCTAGTACTTCTTCACTCATTGTAACTCCTCAACAGGGCCTGTGGTGAGACTCTCGGTTATCAAGAAAGCGGATAAGCAATCAGTGAAAATCACTCGTTGCCTTTGAGTGCTTCAGCAATTTTCTCTGCTTGTCTGTCAGCGGCTGCTTCCTTGACCGCACCTGATGCTTCGTTGATCTCCTTCTCAAGGCCATATGGGTCACTGACGCCAAAGAAGCAGTGCTTAGGATTCTGTGAGATGGAACGCTTTGTTCTCTGGAACATCAGAATTGCAAGGAATGCCTTCAAAATTCTCTTTCCTGTCTTCGTAGGTGCACTGTCTCCATCGTTTACTTCAGGTCCAATCGAAGCGCCGGCTGCGACTCCTGTCGTACTCTCCTGTATGCCGAGCCCTGTTCCAGTCATTGGGATGACAGAACCGAAATTCATCATCTTTCCAATAGCGCCCTGAATCACATTGATTTCGCGGATGTTGTCGAAAAGGAAACGCCTTCGAGATCTACTCATCATGAAGTCTTGCTGTAGGATTACCGCCTGAGTAGTCACTGCATAGGTGTAGGAACGCTGAGTCCAGACGGTGAACATGAAGATGAATGCCCCCCAGCCGATACCCCACAATAAGAAATTGTACTCGAACCATGATGGCAAGAGTTCCTTATCGGTCAGTCCAAGTGATGAGAGTACATCATCCAATTCTATCAGAGATGGGATGATTGCAATCAAGAACAATAGGAAAGAGAATCCCTTGCCACTAGTACCTACGTTGAGCATCCTGTTGAACCACAGGACTATGAGCATCAGAATAGTGAATCCGACAGTCGGTGCGCTGCCTGCTAACATGTTGACGATGTCAACAAATGCACTAGCATCCTCTCCTGGGTCAAAATTACCAGCCCAAAAGAACAACATGTGCACGCAGAAGACCATTATTCCGAGCATATACATGCTCCAGAATGCGAAAATAGTTGGTTTCACTACATGATTCATCTGCTCTCCGCTGACCAAGCCGAATAATTGCCCATGGGATGCGGTCAAATCCTGTCCGCCACCTCCGCTAGGGGCTGCACTGGTCGTATCTGCGGCTTCTTCGCTGGCTCCTTCGGCTGCTACTTCTTCGTCACTCACCCTGCTCACCTATGGGGGCAACCTGTTCTGTCTGTTGATGAAGGTTTTGCAGACAATGGGCCTTGAATCAGTGTAGAAGGCCCCAACTGTGCTCACCGTTCCCCATTATCCAATCCCAATTTGAGAGAGTTCTGGTGCCGTTTTCGTCCTCAATGATGATTTTCTCCACTTTCAATGGGTATTCGTTGTAAGTAAGATGACTGACCAAGCCAGCACGTGTGGGTTGGTCGAATCTGAAATGTGCTCTAGCCATTGCTATGGTACGCAGCCTGATACGAGTTCGACCATTTTTCAACTCCACCTCAAAGCGTGGAAGAGGAGCCATGGGACTGTGTCCATGTTCACCTTCATTGATTTCACTTGGAATGAGTCTCACGATGCAGTTGCTGAACCTCTCACTTCGTCCATTCTCATGATCATGCCAGATACCACCCTGTGACAAGGGAAGATGAGAGATGTGTCTCAATGGCCAAGGTCTGTCACTGCGGGCGCTCATCGATAATGATGCATGCGGCATGAACCAATCGAGATA
>PVBE010173842.1_pt1 | contig 29278 bp, 30 predicted proteins | sample 1631181 | NCBI WGS metagenome assembly PVBE01 (sample SAMN08397723, study PRJNA350692) | Marine metagenome, whole genome shotgun sequencing project. | isolation source: water | place: Pacific Ocean | collected 2012-04
ACCGGTTTTCGTAACTCACTTTCCCGCGGAAGTGTCGCCGTTAGCCCGCGGTAGCGACGCCGATCCTTTTCTAACCGAGCGATTCGAGCTCTTCATCGGTGGCCGAGAGATCGCGAACGGCTTTTCCGAATTGAACGACCCGGAAGAGCAGGCGCAGCGTTTCAAAGCGCAGGCGCAGGCGAAATCCCTGGGAGACGAGGAAGCGATGTTCTACGATGCAGACTATATTCGTGCGCTGGAGTACGGGTTGCCACCAGCCGCCGGCTTAGGCGTAGGTATCGATCGTCTGGTGATGTTGTTGACTGATTCAGCGTCGATTCGCGATGTCCTGTTGTTCCCTCATCTCAAGCCGGAGGCGGGAGATTGAGTTCGCTCTCATAAGGTAAAGGCTCCTGCCTCAGCGGCACGCTCGGGGCGGCTTCGGCGAAGAGCCGATGACCCAAACGATCGAGTCGCGTGACTGCCAGGATCTCGAGCCTACCCGTGGCTGCCGATGATCGAATGATGTTGCCGGCAGGTGCGCCTGTATCGTCCAGCAACACAGATCCGATCGCGGGGTTGCGACTCGTTCCGGCGGAGAATCTGAGCATGCGCCGTTTCACCGTGCCGAGATTCTGCGTGCGCGTAATGATCTCCTGTCCCGGATAGCAGTCTTTGTGTTCATCGAGCGCACCGAGGATATCGAGGTTCAGCATTTGCGGAATGAAGCGATCCTGTAACTCCGGAGTGACTTGCGGTAGACCGAGCGAAATCTCCTCGAGTGCGATCGCATCGTTAGCGTCAGAGGGAAACTCGGCTTCGAGTTGCCCGATCGATTTCTTCGAGCCGACGACCTGAACGAGACGTGGGCCGATTCGTATCCAGTGCAGTTCGTCCACGGTTACGCGGTGACCCGAGCTGTCGCCGAGATCGATCTCGTGCCGTTGGAGCCACTCAATGGCGTTGCCGAGCAACGCGACCGCATGCCATCGATCGCCAGCGCCGCCGATACGCACGTCATCGCGAAGCACGAAACGTTCTAGATCGCGGGCGACGGTAGTGACGAGATCCTTATCGGTGACGAGAAGCCAACCTTCGGGGAGCCGCAGTACTCGAAAGATGGCTTTGGCCCGGCCCGCGGCACTGTGCCACGCGCCCAGAGGTGCGTCACTAGGACCGAGCGACTGTACGTCTCGACTGAGTTGCCCCTGGAGAAACCGCCCGGAATCCGCGCCATCGATGCGGATGAAGCCGGATCTGGCGAGTGGTCCGAGCGAAAGCGTGTGTTCTTGAGTCATAGTTATCCGGGCTGACAGTCTCGCCCGCAGTTACCCCTTTTATCAGGTTATCGTGACGGGTCAAGATCGATCCGGTTATTGTAACCGGGCGGCAGGATTCATCTGGCTGGCGCATAGGAAGGATGCGGAATCGGGCGAATTCTGGCAGACTTACCCGCATGCAGGAGCAGCAGGAACGATCGGCCGAAGCCGACCGGAAACCCGATTCCGAATTGGTCGCGGAGGACTTCGCGCGCACTGCGACGGGCTCGCGGGATCTCGATAGCGCGATAAAGAAGCCGCGAGAGATCGGTGGCCCGAAGGGCGCTGAGCCGACGCGTTTCGGCGACTGGGAGCGAGCGGGCCGGTGCATCGACTTTTAGCGAGAGCCGGTCGCATCATAGCTGCCCTCGCTTAACCCTAGGAAGGTAGAGCACTATGGACAGGGTCGAACGACCTTTGTCGCCGCATCTGCAGGTCTATCGGCCGCAGATTACGAGCGTATTATCGATCCTCCACAGGATCTCGGGTCTGGCGCTTTCCGCCGGTATGCTCGTACTCGTCTATTGGCTCGTCTCGCTTGCTGGCGGTTCGGCTGCTTACGATCGGGCTGGAGCCCTACTCACGGCTAGCTGGTTCAAGATCTGCTATGTCGGGTGGAGTTTCTTTTTTTTCTATCATCTGGCGAATGGTATCCGGCATCTCGCGTGGGATATCGGCTTCGGGTTCGAGGTCGGCCAGATCAAGGCGAGCGGATGGATTGTCCTCGCGGTCGCTTGTGTCACTTCCGCCGCGTTCTCATTCGCGGCCATCTTCTAGGGGGAGTCGGTGAGTCTCGTCACGCCTCTCAATCGTGTCCTCGGACTCGGCTCTGCCAAAGACGGCGTCGGGCACTGGTGGAGTCAGCGGCTGTCCGCGGCAGCGCTCACGCTGCTGGGCCTTTGGCTCGTTTTCGCGTTCCTAGGACTCGAGGATCTTGAGTTTGCGACGGTAGTGAACTGGCTGCAGGCGCCATTCACGAGCATCCTCATGGTTCTGACGCTGCTGGCGTTGACCTATCATTCGCAGCTCGGAGTCCAGATCGTCGTCGAGGATTACGTCCACGCCGCCGGCCTGAAGGTGCCCGCTCTCGTGCTCTCGATGTTCGCCCACATCGCCGTTGTGGTCGGAGGTGTCTTCGCAGTCCTTAAAGTGTCGCTCGGAGCGATCGGATGAGTAAGGACTACGAGTTCGTCGACCACAGCTACGATGTCGTTGTCATCGGTGCGGGCGGTGCGGGTCTGAGAGCAACCCTAGGCCTCGCCGAACAGGGTCTGTCGACCGCGTGCATTTCGAAGGTTTTCCCGACGCGCAGCCATACCGTTGCAGCGCAGGGTGGTATCAGCGCGGCGCTCGGGAATATGGGCGAGGACGATTGGCGCTGGCACATGTATGACACGGTCAAGGGCTCGGACTGGCTCGGTGATCAGGATGCCATCGCATATATGTGCAAAGTTGCGCCCGCGTCCGTCCTGGAACTTGAGCGCTATGGCGTGCCATTTTCGCGCACGGAAGACGGGCGCATCTATCAGCGTTCGTTCGGCGGCATGACCACGCACTTTGGTGAAGGAACGGCACAACGAACCTGTGCCGCCGCGGATCGTACCGGCCATGCGATGCTACACACGCTCTACCAGCAATCTCTAAAGCAGAACGCGGAGTTCTATATCGAGTACTTCGCAATCGATCTCATCATGGAGGATGGCGCGTGCCGTGGTGTCGTCGCCCTGGATCTAGCAGAGGGACGCCTGCATCGCTTCCGTTGTCAGACCGTAATACTTGCGACGGGCGGGTACGGCCGCGCGTATTTCTCCTGCACCTCCGCACACATCTGTACGGGCGACGGTAATGCGATGGTGCTTCGAGCCGGCCTGCCGTTGCAGGATCTCGAATTCGTGCAATTTCATCCCACGGGGATCTACGGCCCCGGAATGCTCATTACCGAAGGTGTGCGCGGCGAGGGCGGGTATCTGACGAACTCCGACGGAGAGCGCTTTATGGAGCGCTACGCCCCAAATGCTAAGGATCTGGCGTCGCGCGACGTCGTCAGTCGGTCGATCACTATCGAGATTCGTGAGGGCCGGGGCGTAGGTGCCGAGAAGGACCATGTCCACCTGCATCTGGAGCACCTGGGCACGGATGTCATCGAGGAACGCCTGCCGGGAATAGCCGAGACCACGAAGATCTTCGCGGGGGTCGATGTCACGAAGGACCCGGTACCGGTCCTACCGACGGTCCACTACAACATGGGCGGCGTACCGACCAACTACCATGGCGAGGCCGTCACCGCGAATGCCGCTGGAGAGGAGCAGATTGTCCCGGGGCTCATGGCGGTCGGAGAAGCAGGCTGCGTCTCGGTCCACGGCGCCAACCGGCTCGGGTCGAACTCTTTGATCGATCTGGTCGTATTCGGCCGTGCGGCCGCTCTCAGGTGCGGGGAACTCATTACTCCGGGAGACGGGCAGCGGCCGCTCGCCAGGGGCGCGGGCGAGGAAGTGGTAGCGCGTGTGGACAGGCTGAGAAACGCGAGCGGCTCCGCTTCGACGGCACAGATACGCTTGGCGATGCAACGGACCATGCAGAATCACGCGGCCGTATTCCGCACAGGCGAGTCGTTACAGGAGGGTATCGATGCGCTGGAGCCGACTTTCGCCTCGTTCGCCGACGTGTCCGTCGCGGACCGATCGCTGATCTGGAATACGGACCTCGTTGAAACTATGGAACTCGAGAACTTGCTGTCGCAGGCAATGGGAACCATCAAGTCTGCCGCATACCGGACGGAGAGCCGGGGAGCGCAGGCCCGCGAGGACTATCCGGAGCGCGACGATGACAACTGGCTCAAACACACCCTGGTATGGGTAGGCGATGACGGGGATGTACGTTTCGGCGATCGGGCCGTGCAAATGGACACGCTCACCGACGAAGTCGACGCGATTCCACCTAAGGCGCGGACATACTAGTGCCCTGCAAGGATGACAGCCGAATTTCCCAGTGATGATTGAAAAGCAGAGGGTATCGAATGGCTAAGTTCAGTCTTCCGGCAAACTCCAAGGTAAAGCAGGGCCAGGCCTACCCTGCGGCCGAAGACGCGAAGACCAATCGCGAGTTCGTGGTGTATCGCTACGACCCGACGAGCGGCGAGAACCCGAAGCTCGATTCCTATCAGGTCGATATGGATTACTGTGGGCCGATGGTACTCGATGCCCTCATCAAGATTAAGAATGAGATCGATCCGACGCTCACGTTCCGCCGCTCATGCCGCGAGGGCATCTGTGGATCCTGCGCCATGAACATCGACGGCGCGAACGCGCTGGCATGCCTGAAGTCGATCGATGACGTAAGAGGCCCGGTCAAGATCTATCCGCTTCCGCATATGCCGGTCGTGAAGGATTTAGTCCCCGACCTGACGAACTTCTACGCGCAGTATGCATCCGTGAAGCCGTGGCTCGAGACTCGAACGCCGCCCCCGCCGGATCGAGAGCGACTGCAATCCAAGGAAGATCAGGAGAAGATTAACGGGCCGTCGGCCTGCATTCTCTGCGCGTGTTGCTCCACGGCGTGCCCGAGCTACTGGTGGAACTCAGATCGCTATCTTGGGCCGGCAGCATTGCTGCAAGCCTATCGCTGGATCGTCGATAGCCGCGATGAGGCCACCGGGGAGCGGCTCGACGCATTGGAGGACCCGTTCAGACTATATCGTTGTCATACGATACTGAATTGCACGAGCGCCTGCCCCAAGGATCTGAATCCCGGTCGGGCGATCGCGGAGATCAAGAAGCTCATGGCCGAGCGGCGTCAGTAGTGCGCCGTTGGACAGGGCACTAGCCGAAAAATATGCCCGACGAAGTCGCTAAGCTACGCTGGCGCTGTCGACGAGGAATGCGGGAGCTGGACGCGATACTGGCGAGCTTTCTTCGCACCTCGTACGGTTCCTTGTCGGCCGACGATAAGGCCAGATTTCAGGCGCTTCTGGAACTTCCCGACCCGGACTTGCATGCTTACCTTCTCGGGAGGTATGACGCCGTCGACCCCACTCTCGAACGATTACTCGACCGAATCAGGTCGGACTTCCACGCTTCGGCCTAAGCCCTCCCGGTTGCTTCGCGGGTGGTGGTGGATACTGCACGGTGTAGCTGCGGCAGGTTGCATCGAGCTTCCGCTCACGTGGGTAAGCCATTGCATGCTTCTGGTCGCTGTGGCCGGGAACGAGGCACTCGAGCTGGTGGATCCGGCTGGTGCTCGTCGCCGGAAGAGGCGCGATTCGGGTTCTGCTGCTCTACGATCAGCTCGACAGACAGGAATGGCGGGCTCTGCAGGCCGCTATTCGCAGGCGGCCGCCACTTCCCGGCGACGTTTTAGCGCCGTAAACGGCCTTTTTTCCCTGGACTGTCAACCCGCGATGAGCCGCTTACGCTGTTAGAATACTTAATTAAGTTGAATTCGGTCACAGATAGCCCCTCGGGACGGTCTACTTCCCCGAATTTACAGAACTTTTGGTGCTATATGGGGTCTATCGAAAAGGATATCGCTGCGTCCACGGCAGCACGCCCGCCTAGCGAGCGTGCGGTCGATCTCGCATTGATTAAGCGGGTGCAGCGGGGTGACAGGTCGGCGTTTGACCTGTTGGTGATCAAATATCAGCACAAGATTATCAAGCTGATAATGAGATACGTGAGAGATCCGTCCGAAGCGCTCGATGTAGCTCAAGAAGCCTTCCTCAAAGCTTATCGTGCGGCACCATCGTTTCGCGGCGACAGCGCTTTCTATACATGGCTTTATCGAATAGCGATCAATACGGCAAAGAACCACCTGGTAGCCGCGGGACGGCGTCCCGCGTACTATGATTTGGATCTGCAGGATCCGGAGCAGTATGAAGTCTTCGCCAAGCTCAAGGATCTGGATACCCCGGAGGGGCTGACGCTGTCTGAGGAGCTTCGCCAGACCGTCAATCGGGCGATTCATGACTTGCCTGAAGATCTGCGAACCACCATCCTTCTACGAGAGATCGAGGGGATGAGCTACGAGGAGATTGCACAGACAATGGAGTGCCCGGTAGGAACGGTCCGGTCACGGATATTCAGGGCGCGCGAGTCGATCGATAAACGCATCAGTCCATTATTGTAGTTAGAGATTGAAAATGTCAGGAAAGATCGAGGATCAAATATCCGCCTTCACCGACGACGAACTCTCCGCAGAGGAGTGCGAGTTCCTCGTACGGCGGTTGGAGCGCGATCCCGAATCCCGTGAGAAGGTCCTGCGCTATGCTGCAATAGGCTCCGCCATACGCGGCGATATGCTCAGCCCCGACCCGGATATTCTGCGGAATCGGCTGCATCAGACCCTGGAGGGGGTCAGTTTGGTTCCGGCGGCGCGAACGGAAGCGCCGGGTTGGGCTGTGCGCATGCTTCGGCCCCTGTTAGGAGCGGGTATCGCAGCGGCCGCGGCCGTCGTGGGGCTTCTGGCGCTGTATAACCCGGCTCAGGTCGGTCCGGGTGACGTGGCGCCGACCCTCGGTGCACAGCAGATAACCACTCCGGGCAGCCAGGCGGCCAGTTATGTCGTTCCGCAGGAAACCCCTATCACGCTCGGCGTGGTTGAGCCGATAATCCAGCCACCGGCCCGCCTTACGAACTATCTGGTTCGGCACGGCCAATACGCGATCGGCATCGGACGCACATCGATCCATTCGAATGTCATCAGCGGCCAGGACACGCAGATTGCTGTCAACCCCGAGCCTGTGGTGGAGTAGATCATGGTGCGTCGGGGGTTGATTTATCTTCTCGGGTGGTTCGCCGTCTGTCTGACGACGTCGACGGCCACTGCTCAGGATGCGCAGAGTTGGCTGTCGCGGATGAATCATGCCGTCGAAGAGTTGAGCTATCAGGGCACGTTTCTGCACATGCAGGGCGGTAATGCCGAGACGCTCCAAATTACGCATCTCAACGAAGACGGACGCGTCAGTGAACGTATTATTGCGCTGGATGGTGTTGCGCGCGAGATCATCCGTCATGAGGACGAAGTGCAGTGCATTTTTCCGGATCGACAGGCCGTTCTGCTGGAGGAACGGCGGGACGTGAGTCCGTTGGTCTCGGCGCTACCGAGCTATTCCGACGAACTGCTTCGCCATTACGAATTTACCCTCCTCGAGAGCGCCCGAGTCGTCCAGCGTCAGACGCAGATCGTCAGCATCAAGCCGAAAGATGGCTTTCGCTACGGCTACACGCTGTGGCTCGATCAGGATACGGCGATGCCGCTGAAGTCGCAGCTCGTGGACGACCAGGGCAATATCCTGGAGCAGATTCTGTTCGCTCAACTCGACATCTCGGATTCCATCCCGAGGTCGGCGTTGGAGCCTTCTATAAACATCGAGGGGTTTAGAACTTTCCGGCCGCGTGTCGCGGCAGAGCAGACGGAAGACAACCTTCATCTGCGCGCCGCAAGCGTTCCCGAGGGGTTCAAGCTCTTCGTGGAAACGAGTAGACCGATCGCCGGGTCCCAGTATCCCGTCGAGCACCTCGTCTATTCTGACGGTCTCGCTATCGTATCTGTGTTTATCGAGGATCCGAAGAGCGAGCCCGATGTCGTAGAGGGTCACTCCCGTGTCGGTACCGCAAACGCATTCTCCCTTAGTGTCAGTGGGCGTAAGGTCACTGCTGTAGGCGAAGTGCCGAGGCGAACCGTCGAAACGATCGCAACCTCTCTCAGAGCGCAGTAATCGAGTACTGCGCGCGGCGTTTCATCTCTAAATTTCAACCTCATGAGATCCGAGGAGTGCATGACAACGCGGGCTCGAGTCCGTGAGATCCACTCCAACGGTCTCGTAGACGTTGAGTTTCCCCCGGCGGCCCGGTGTCGAGGCTGTGAGGGTTCCTGTACCTGGTTCCGTAAGCCTGTCGACAGCCCGCTTCGGCTTCGAGCTGCCTCCCGGCTGGTGGTCGGTCAGACCGTTAGGGTGTCGCTACCGGCTCGTTACGTCCTATTCGGTGCAATTCTTCTGCACGGTTTTCCCTGGGCGATGCTGTTAGTCGGTGCCCTGGCAGGCGCATACGTGGGAGATAACGATCTGAGTTGCCTGAGCGGCGCACTGCTCGGTCTGATCGGCGCCTCCGTCCTCGTACCGGGATGGCAGCGTAAGCTCGAGTCTGCGACGGCGGAGAGACTCGAGGTGATTCCGATTCCGGGCCCGTGAAGACGTTGAATCTGTACAGTCGACCGGGATGCCACCTCTGCGACGAACTCGCTCGAGAACTGGTTCCCATGCTTCGGGGTAGAGCGGATGTTCGGATCGTAAACATCGACGGTGATCGCGACTTGAAGAAGCTCTATGGGTTGAGAATCCCCGTACTCACTGCCGCCGGGCAGGAACTGTCGGAGTACCCACTGGACGTCGAGGCCGTTGAGGCCTATCTGGTTTCGGTTTAGCCTACATCTCGGGATTGGCGCTCGGGTATAATGCAACAAAAGGGACCCGGCCCCTTTTGTTGTTTTTTTCTTACTCAATATCAGCCATACATCACGAATGGTCACGTCGGTAGATGCTGTCCTCAGTCCTATGAATCGGACTAGAAATTTCTCGATCATCGCCCATATCGATCATGGGAAATCGACTCTCGCGGATCGTCTAATCCAGATCTGTGGGGGCTTGAGTGAGCGGGAAATGGCCGATCAGGTTCTGGATTCCATGGATCTGGAGCGGGAAAGAGGGATCACGATCAAGGCGCAGAGCGTCTCCTTGAACTACGAGGCAGATGACGGCCATACCTATCAGCTCAATCTGATCGACACCCCCGGACATGTGGACTTCGCTTACGAGGTCTCACGCTCACTAGCAGCTTGTGAAGCAGCGTTACTCGTCGTCGACGCCGCGCAGGGTGTTGAGGCACAAAGTGTCGCGAATTGTTATACAGCGATCGAGCAGGGCATCGAAGTCCTGCCGGTAATCAACAAGATCGATCTTCCTGCGGCCGACACACAGAAAGTCATCCAGGAGATCGAAGAGATCATCGGCGTCGAAGCGCAGGATGCACTGCTGATCAGCGCGAAGACCGGTGTCGGCGTCAAGGATTTGCTGGAGCGAATAATCACTGCCGTTCCGGCCCCTCAGGGCAGCGTCGAAGCGCCGTTGCAGGCGTTGATTATCGATTCCTGGTTCGATGCCTACGTCGGCGTTGTCTCGCTGGTCAAGGTCATCAACGGTACGCTGACTCGCGGGAAGCGGATCGAGATTCTCTCGACGCAGCGGCGCTATACGGCAGACCGCCTGGGTGTCTTTTCGCCGAAGATGAGCGATCGGGAAGCCTTGAGTGCGGGCGAAGTCGGCTACGTCATAGCCGGGATAAAGGAGATCAATGGTGCGCCGGTGGGCGACACCATTCGTGATACCGGCGCGATCGATACGTTGCCACTTCCAGGATTCGAACGCGTCCAGCCAAGAGTATTCGCCGGGTTATTTCCGATCGTATCTGATGATTATGAAGCGTTTCGGGAAGCCTTGGAGAAGCTTAGACTGAATGACGCTGCGCTGCACTTCGAGCCGGAAGGCAGCGCAGCGTTGGGGTTCGGATTCCGTTGCGGTTTTCTAGGCATGTTGCATCTGGAGATCGTCCAGGAACGATTGGAGCGCGAGTATGGCTTGGAACTGATCTCGACGGCGCCGACGGTCGTCTACGAGATCCGTACGACGGATGGTGAGGTTTCGAGGATAGACAATCCCGCGCAACTTCCCGATCGGGGTCAAATCGACGAAGTCCGCGAACCTGTCATTCTCGCGACACTTCTCTTACCACAGGAACACGTCGGTGCCGTGATAAAGCTTTGTGTAGAGAAGCGCGGTGTGCAGAAACGGCTGCAGTATCTTGGCAATCAAGTTTCGATCGATTATGAACTTCCACTGACGGAGATAGTGCTTGATTTCTTCGACCGGCTGAAATCCGTTAGTCGCGGATACGCATCCTTCGATTATCAATTTCTGCGCTTCGAGCCTGCCGATCTGGTAAAAATGGATATCATGATTAACAAGGATCGGGTCGATGTGATGTCCGTCATCGTGCACCGGTCTCTAGCGGAAAGGCGTGGGCGTCAATTGGTGGAAACACTTCGCGAAGTCATCCCTCGGCAACAATTCGAAGTCGCGATCCAGGCTGCTATCGGCGCTCAAGTCATCGCTCGAAGTAACGTCAAGGCGTTGCGTAAAGATGTAACGGCGAAACTTTACGGTGGGGATGTAACGCGCAAGCGTAAATTGCTCGAAAAGCAGAAAGCGGGCAAGCGCAGGATGAAGCAGCTCGGTACTGTCGAGATACCGCAGGAAGCGTTTCTTGCCGTGTTGCAGGGCGCTAAGAAATGACCAATACTCCGCAGCGGCTGAGGCGTTAGAGACAGGATAGAATCCGTTGGACTTCGCATTACTATTAGTTGTCGCCACTCTCATCACAGGGCTGATCTGGGGGTTCGACGAGCTCTTCTTGAAGCCGCGGCGAGGCTCTGGAGACTCGTCCGAGAGCCGTGAGCCTATCGTCATCGAGTACGCCCGCTCATTCTTTCCGATTCTGTTGCTGGTGCTGGTGCTCAGATCGTTCCTGTTCGAGCCCTTCAGGATCCCCTCCGGGTCGATGATGCCTACATTATTGGAGGGAGATTTCATTTTTGTGAACAAGTTCGCGTATGGATTACGGCTCCCGGTTATAAATACCAAGATATTGGAAATTGGCGAGCCCAAGCACGGTGACGTAGTCGTGTTCAAACTGCCATCCGATCCCCGTGTCAACTATATTAAGCGGGTTGTGGGTCTACCGGGAGACGTGGTGGCCTACGAGCAGGGTAGCAAACGGCTGAATATTAACGGCGCCGCGATCCCGCTGGACTTGCTGGGTTACTACGAAGGGGATTCTGGGCTGCAACTGGCTCGCGAAGGGCTCGGTGACGGCGATCACTTGTTGCTGCTCACTCGAGATCGGCTCAGTCCGGGTGGGACCTACGTGGTACCCGAGGGGCACTATTTCGTGATGGGCGACAATCGCGACAATAGTAGAGATAGCCGCTTCGAAGGCGTCCGGTTTATTCCGGAATATCGCCTGGTTGGAAAGGCCGTACGTGTCTGGATGAATTGGCGTTGGCCCGCCCAGGGAGGACCGTTATGGAGCCGCATCGGCGATCGAATCGAATAGGAAGCCCCAGGCTCCGGCGTCAGGCCGGTATCACGATGCTGGGGGTTCTCTTACTCGCGACCGTATTTGGCACCGTTGGCTTGGCAGCGTTGAAGATTACTCCACTCTATGTTCAGGGCATGCGAGTCAAGACGGTCCTGGCCGATCTCAAGGAAGAGTTGGACGGTACGGGAACGACGGCCGGCAGCCTGCGTCTCAATCTCGACAGCCGGCTATATGTTGAAGGAATCCAGCTCGATCCCGGTGCTGCTAACATAACGCCGGGCACGAATGGGTACAGTGTGCGAGTGCAGTATGACAATCGCAGCCGCTTTCTCGCCGACATTTGGTTCCTAATCGCCATCGACGAACAGATAGAGATTCGGCGGTGACCACTCGGCTCCGTTGGGCCGAGCAATATCTACATTATCATTTCGAAAACGCGGAGCTATTGGAACTGGCGCTCACGCATCGGAGTGCCTCTAAGAGCAATAATGAGCGTCTCGAGTTTCTCGGGGATTCATTTCTGAACTTCGCGATCGCGAGACGGTTGTACGAACTGCATCCGTACCAATCAGAGGGTGATCTCAGCCGTCTTCGGGCGGCTGTGGTCAGAGGAGCGACGCTGGCGGAGGTCGGGCGAGAGCTGGCGCTGGGGCCGCATATTATGCTCGGGCCAGGGGAAAATAGCTCGGGTGAAACGCAGCGCGATTCGATTATTGCGAACGCTATCGAGGCGGTCATCGGGGCTGTGTTGCTCGATGGCGGCTATGATGCGGCCGACGCATGTATATCCCATCTTTTTTCCGATCGGCTCAAACAGCTACCGGACGCCGATAGCCTGAAGGATGCGAAAACGAAGCTCCAGGAGTGGCTACAAGGGCGCGGTCTCGATTTGCCGGTATACACGGTAGTATCGGTTTCTGGAGAACCGCATCGACAGACATTTGTGGTGATGTGCGAGATAGGCGATACATCGGCCCGTGCAGAGGGGTGTGGCCAGAGTCGCCGGCGGGCCGAGCAAGATGCCGCTGAGCAGATGCTTTCTATATTGAACAGTGACGACAAGAGATAATTCACACTGTGGCTACGTTGCGATCGTAGGACGCCCGAACGTAGGGAAATCGACACTTCTGAATGCCTTGATCGGCCAGAAGGTCAGTATCGTCAGTCCGAAAGCTCACACGACCCGTCACCGCATCCTCGGGGTCTTGAACCGCAGTTCGGATCAGGCTGTCTTCGTAGATACCCCGGGAATGCAGCGCGATAGGAAGCACGCGTTGCATCGCCTCATGGCGAGGACGATCAATCAGGCTATTGCAGACGCGGACATCGTCGTGATGGTCGTGGAGGCGTCCAAGTTCACCCGGCAGGATCGGCAACTCGCGGAGTCGCTCCGGGATACGGCGGATAGAGTCATACTCGTCCTGAACAAGGTAGATCTCCTCAAGGAAAAGGCAGAGCTACTGCCCAGGCTGGCCGAGCTGAGTGCCGAGTTTCCGTTCGGAGCGTTCGTACCGATATCTGCGCGAAACGGCACCAACCTGGGCGAATTACTCGCCGAAATTTTCTGCCGCCTACCCGAGGGTCCGTCGTTGTTTCCGCGGGAGATGCTTACAGATCGAAATCTCCAGTTCCGTATTGCGGAGGTTATTCGCGAGAAGTTGCTCGCCGCAGTTCACCAGGAAGTCCCCTACGGCTTGACAGTCGAAGTCGAGCATGTCGGGAAGAAGGAAAAGGACCAAACGTTGATACACGCTCTGATCTGGATCGAACGCGACAGTCACAAAGCCATCGTTATCGGGAAAGGCGGTCGCGTACTCAAGGCGATCGGCCGGGCTGCGCGCCTGGAACTCAAGGGATTGATCGGGGAGCGTGTCCACCTTGAACTCTGGGTTAAAGTACGCGAGAACTGGGCCGACAGCGAGCGGGAACTCAAGAGGCTGGGGTTCGACCTGGGAGCCAATTAGCTGCGTCCCTGAGATGTATCGCATCCGGATTTTATACCGCGAGTATCGAGTTCATGACCGATAGAGAAAGCGTTCAGCTGGAGCCGGCCTACCTCCTGCACCAGCGTCCCTATCGCAACACGAGTCAACTTATCGATTGTCTCACTCGCGACTATGGTCTGGTGGCATTGGTCGCCCAAGGCTCGAAGCGCCCGAAAGGCGGTCAACGAGCAGTGCTACAACCGTTCCTGCCACTGCAGATATCATGGCTGCGAAGGGGTGATCTCGGTCGCCTGACACATGTCGAACTTCGCCCCCCGGTACCTGAACTCGGCGGCCAGACGCTCCTCGCGGGCTTCTATCTCAACGAGTTGCTGCTGCGCCTCGTAGCTAAAGGTGATGCCAATGCCGCAGCCTTTTCCTGCTATAGTCAAGCTCTCGCCGATCTCGCGGCTCGAGCCAACACCTCGAGGGTCGTTAGACTCTTCGAGCTTCGCCTTCTAGCGGCACTAGGCTACGGGCTGAACCTGTATGACGATGTTGGGACGGACGAGCCAATCTGCGCGGAGCGCCGCTATATTTTCGAGCCGGAGTGCGGTGCCCGGCCCGCAGTGGGATCCGCTGACGACTCCTTTTGGGGACACGAGTTAATTTCATTGCGGGATGAGAAGCTGGACGATGAAGAGTCTTTGCGAGCAGCCAAGCGGCTGTTGTCGCAGGTCTTACGGATATATCTCGGCGAACGTCCGCTGAAAACGCAGTCGGTTTTGAAGGATCTCGTCGACACGGGAGTAGAGTTATGAATCAGCGTGCACCAATCTTGCTCGGGGTAAACGTCGATCACGTTGCGACGTTGCGGCAGGCGAGGGGTACACGTTATCCGGACCCAGTCTCCGCGGCGCTCCTCGCCGAGCGTGCGGGCGCGGACAGTATTACCATTCATCTGCGGGAGGATCGTCGCCACATCCAGGAACGCGATCTGGAGATCCTAGGAGTCGTATCCGACACGCGAGTCAATCTCGAGATGGCTGTCACCGACGCGATGCTAGCGATCGCTGTGGCTACGCGGCCAGCCGATTGTTGCCTCGTACCGGAGAGCCGGCAGGAGTTGACTACGGAGGGGGGGCTGGATGTCGCTGGTCAGGTGGAGAGGGTCAGTGCTGCATGCGGGCGGCTGGAGTCTGCCGGTATCCGAACGTCACTTTTCATCGACCCGGATCCGGAGCAGTTGGAGGCGAGTCTCGCCTGCGGCGCGAAAGTCGTAGAGCTGCACACGGGCACATACGCTGATGCGATCGATACCGATACTCAGACGCGCGAGCTAACGAGGATCACGATTGCTGCCGAGTTCGGGAGCAAACTCGGCTTGAGAATTCATGCGGGCCACGGTCTTCACTACCATAACGTTCAGCCGATCGCGGCAATCCGGGAAATCGTCGAGCTCAATATCGGGCACTCGATCGTGGCCAGAGCCGTATTCGACGGCCTCGCCAAAGCCGTGGCCGATATGCGAGCGCTGATGCAGGAGGTGCGTTGAGCATGGTATTCGGTGTCGGCACCGATATCGTGCAGGTCTCGCGAGTCGAGAGCATCTGGCAGCGATTCGGAGAGCGTTTCGCGGATCGGCTGCTACTCGACGATGAACGGGAGTTGTTTGACGCAAGCCGGCGCCCGGTGCGCTTCTTATCGATGCGTTTCGCTATCAAGGAAGCCGTCGTGAAGGCAATGGGTACAGGGTTCGCTCATGGCATGTGGGTCCGGGATGTTGGCATGATGCCGAACGACCGGGGACAGCCGCAGATCATCTATTCCGATCGAGGTCGCCGAATGTGCAAGCAACTCGGTATCGGCGGCAGCCATGTGTCCGTCACGGACGAAGCAGGTCTGGTAGTTGCGGTAGCGGTGCTCATGAGCTCGAATGGCGTGAGAAGCTGACGTGAACACCCTGGTCTTCGATATCGAGACCGTTCCCGATGTCGAGTTCGGGCGGCGTCTACACGGCGTGGAGGACCTCGATGACGATTCCGTCTCGAGGATCATGTTCTTTAAACAGCGGCAGGCACGTCAAACGAATTTTCTGCCACTACCACAGCATCGGATCGTCGCGATCTCGGCCGTGTTGCGGACTCGAGATGATCTGCATGTCTTTACGCTTGGGGAGATCGACGCGACCGAGAAGGAGATCGTGCAGCGATTCTACGAGGGGCTCGAACGCTACTCGCCGGAGTTGGTTTCGTGGAATGGCTCGGGGTTCGATCTTCCCGTACTGCACTATCGATCATTGCTTCACGGAGTCAATGCGGAGCGCTACTGGGAGATGGGCGAAACGGATCGAGAGTTTCGTTACAATAACTACCTGAGCCGATTTCATTGGCGGCATATTGATCTGATGGACGTCCTCGCCGGTTTTCAGATTGGCGGGCGTGCGTCGCTGGAGCAGGTCGCCACGCTGCTCGGGTTTCCCGGCAAACTGGGCATGAGTGGTGATCAGGTCTGGGGCCGGTACCAGGCCGGGGAGCTCGAGGAGATTCGAGATTATTGCGAAACGGATGTGCTCAACACCTATTTGATATATCTCCGTTTTCAGCTCGTCCGTGGGATCCTGGACGATGCCCGATATAACTCGGAACTCGAGCAGCTCCGGGCCAAGCTGGAGCAGGCAGGTAGACCGCACTTGGATGAGTTCCTAACGGCATGGCGCGCGGTTAGCGATGCCGAGTAGCTCGGATCATGTGGAGACGCAAGTAATCGACCTGACCCACGACGGGCAGGGCGTCGCAGACCTGGACGGGCGCAAGATCTTCATCGCGGGCGTCTTGCCGGGAGAGACCGTCCGGATCGCCCCACGACGCCGGAGGCGGCGTTACCAGGAGGCAGAACTCGTTGACGTCGTGCAGGCAACGCCGACGCGAGTCGAGCCGCCTTGCGCCTACTTCGGTCGTTGTGGCGGCTGCGCACTGCAGCATCTGGCCTATGCCGCGCAGGTCGAGTTCAAAGAATCAGTCGTCAGGGAAGCGCTTGCGCGCATCGCCGCCGTGGAGCCGGATGAGTGGCTGGCCCCGATCACGGGCCCCGAGTGGCATTACCGTCGTCGTGCGCGTCTCGGCATTCGGTATGTTGCAGGCAAGGAACGCGTGCTGGTGGGATTCAAAGAGCGGGCAACACGCCTCGTGACCGATATGGCGAGTTGTAGAGTTCTCATGCAACCATTGGACTCCATGCCTGTAGAACTCGCGAGACTCATCGGCCAGACCAGTCTAAAGAAGCGCCTGCCGCAGGCGGAACTCTCGGTGGGCGAATCGGCTCGGGCCGTCGTCCTGCGGGTGTTGGACGAGCCCGACCAGGCAGATCTGCGATCGTTCGAGGATTTCGGACGAGAACACGGTATCGACGTCTACCTGCAGCCGGGTGGGCCCGGCACGGTTCGGCCATTGGATTCCGCGGCGGCCAAACCGCTTGCTTACACCCTGTCCGAGTTCGGCGTGACGTTGACGTTTGCGCCAACGGATTTCGTTCAGGTAAACGCACGGATCAACGCCGCGATGGTCGGCCGAACGGCTGAATTGCTGGGTGTAACCGCCTCCGACCGCGTCCTCGACCTCTACTGCGGTCTGGGCAACTTCAGCTTGCCGCTCGCGAGCCGGGCTGAGACCGTGCTCGGCGTCGAGGGTGAAGCGGGACTCGTCGCCCGGGCGGCACAAAACGCGCGCAGTAACAGCATGCAGAATGCGTGGTTCGTTACGGCCGACCTGTCGGAGCCTGAGTGGAGTTTCATGCGCGAGTCGTGGGATCTCGTCGTTCTGGACCCGCCGCGCTCGGGCGCGCACGCGGTGGTCACACAGATGAAGCGCATGGGACCGCGTCGAATCGCCTATGTGTCCTGTCATCCGGCGACGCTGGCGCGAGATGCGAAGGAACTCGTCGACGGGCAGGGCTACCGGCTGCGTGCCGCCGGCATCGTCGACATGTTCCCGCACACGCGCCACGTCGAGGTGATGGCGCTGTTCGAACGCCGCTAGCGGCGCCCCGCCCCCGTTGCGATCTTAGGTCGCCGTATGTGGGCCGCTGAGGGTTACGCTGGACACTCCCTGACGAGTCGCCGGGCCTCCGCCCGGTTCCCGAAGCCAGTCCAGACCGGGGCCGGGCTCGGACACTCGGCATCCTGCCTCGGGTCCTCGTTCGTACGTCCATGTACTCACCCCGTCCTGTGGGCGGGGCTTTTTTCGGCCCCGGTCAGGGGGCTTCGGCGACTCGCCTTGATGGTCGTGCCCGGAGTAATCCTCAGCGGCCCGTACCCGTCACCGCAGCATCAATCAAGGCGGTGACAGGTACGTTCTGTCGGGATCTATGCTCCGACAGAACGATCAACCCCACACCCTGAACGAAGAAGAGATCGTGACGGGGCGTCGCTCCTACACGCTTCGTTCGGCTACGCCGCTGCTATCATGGGCGGATGTCACTGGGTCCACTCATGATCGATCTCAAGGGCACGTCCATAGATGCGGACGAGCTTGCCTGGCTCAGGTCGCCGATGGTCTGTGGGGTCATCCTGTTCAGCCGCAATTTCGAAAGCCTCGAACAACTCGAAAGGCTGGTCGAGTCGATTCACACCGTCCGCGACCCGCCGCTTCTCGTTGCAGTCGATCAGGAGGGTGGCAGGGTGCAGCGCTTCGGAGACCCATTTACTCGCTTGCCGGCAATGCGCAGCCTCGGTCACCTCTACGATGAGGATGTGGCGCAGGCGCTGAGGGCGGCACGAGCTTTCGGCTGGTTGATGGCGGCCGAGATACGCTCGGTCGACATCGATTTGAGTTTCGCGCCGGTCGTCGATCTGGATAGCGGCCTGGCCGATGTCATCGGTGATCGCGCACTGCACTCCAGCGCGACGGCTGTGAGCCAGTTGGCGTCGGAGTTTGCGGCCGGCGCACACGAAGCCGGGATGGCCATTACGGCGAAACATTTTCCGACTCACGCCGGAGTCGTTAGTGATTCGCACACCGAGCTGGCCTCTGATACCAGGGAATTCAGTGACTTATGGGATGACCTCCAGCCCTACCGACATCTGATCAACTCACGCCTTGATGCCGTCATGGCGGCTCACATTAGCTTTCCCGCTGTTGACTCACTGCCGGCAAGCTTCTCTTCGTGGTGGTTGAACGGTCAGTTACGTGAGGAGCTCGGCTTCGAAGGAGCGATAGTGTCAGACGATATCTCGATGGCTGGAGCACACGCCGCCGGTACCTATGGGGATCGCGCCCGGAAGGCGCTTGCTGCCGGCTGCGACATGATTTTGTTGTGCAACGCTCCGGCTGAGATACTGGGTGTTATCGAGGCGCTCGAAGACTATTCGAATCCGCCTTCACAGCTTCATCTGATGCGGTTGCGGGGGCAACGTCGGCAGGAATGGGAATCGCTGCGGTCCTCGGATGCGTGGCGTGGGGCGTATGAATTGATCGAAGGGCTGTCCGCCACGCCCGAGCTTCGGCTCGAAGGTTGATCGATATGACGCCGAAGGAGTCACTCGACGACGCCGTGGCCGCACTCAGGTCGGCGCGCGAGATCTGTACGGCTAAGCAGGTCGATGCCGCGATCGATCGTTTGGCGGAAGAACTCACCGATGTCGTTCGGCAGGAGAACCCGACGATCCTGGCCGTAATGCACGGTGGTGCATTTACTGCAACACAGCTCTGCCGCCGCTTGAATTTTCCCTACCAGTTCGACTTCGTGCACGTCACTCGCTATGGCGGGCGATTGACGGGTGGCGAGCTGCAGTGGCCAGTACCGCCGTCGCCGGACCTGGCCGGTCGCACCGTCGTCGTGGTGGACGACATTCTCGATCGTGGGCTGACCCTGGCCGATCTGCATGAACGACTCCGCCAGATCGGTGTTGCAGCGATTTACTCGGCAGTCCTCGTGTCCAAAACGATCGATGATCGGACGTCGCGTCCTCAGGTCGATTTTGTCGGCCTCGACGTAGAGGACGTTTATGTCTTCGGCTGCGGTATGGACTACAAGGGCTATTGGCGGGGGCTACCTTCATTGTTCGCGGTGGCACCGTAATGGCCATCGATCTCGGTCTTATCATCGGAAGCGGTCTCGATTACCTCGGACCGACAATCGTGAGCCGTAGTCCGACCAAGACTCCTTACGGGTCACCGTCGAGTCCGATCCTTGCGGTTTCCTTCGGCGAGACGCGTATCGCATGCATAGCGCGACACGGAGAGACTCAGACGATTCCACCTCACGCCGTGAACTATCGAGCGAATATCTGGAGCCTGCACCAGCACGGTGTTAGACGCTGTGTCGCGATCAACTCGGTAGGAGCGATTGACCCTGGATTCCTTCCGGGTGAGCTCGCAGTTCCGGATCAGCTCATCGACTACAGCACGGGTCGGGAGCATACCTTCTACGATGGCAGCAGTGACGAATTAGATCACGTTGAGTTCACAGAGCCGTTCGACCCTGAGTTGCGTGGACACATAGCGGCCGCAGCTCAAGCCGTCGGCTGTACGGTTCGTGCGGGTATCTACGGTGTCACCCAGGGTCCGCGGCTGGAGACGGCCGCGGAGATAAATCGGCTCGAGCGGGACGGCTGTGCGATGGTGGGCATGACGGCGATGCCGGAAGCGGTATTGGCGCGGGAGTTCCGCATTGCATATGCGGTGTGCGCGGTGGCGGTCAATTACGCTGCGGGGCGCGGCCCCGGCGACAGCTCGATCCACGCTCAATTCGAGCGTCACGCCGAAGTCGGGATGGCTCGTGTCGGAGCGCTGCTGGAAGCTCTCGTTCCGGAGTTGATCGCGTCGGACTGAACCCGGTCACCGGAATTAAGTAATATTTGAGTGTGATCTGAGTCCTTGATCCCGATGCGCCATCTCGGCCAACATTGATGGGTCTTTTCTGGGAAGGACCCCGGATCCAAAGTGAAACGCCTGACCCGCCAGATTCTGGAGCAGATGCTAGCCGAGAGCTCCGAGGGAATCGTCGTTGCGGAGGCGCGTGAACCGGATTTCCCCGTCGTCTACGCGAATCCAGAGTATGAACGCCTCAGTGGCCAGCGTGCTGACGAAATAATCGGTCAGCGTCTTCCGTTATTGAACGAAGGTAGACTGGATCGTGACGAGACCGAGAAGCTCATGACGGCGCTGGTACAAGGCGATCGTTACGAGACGCCGCGATCTGAATTGCCTGGCGACGATACCGACCTTGCCGGCGAGATCCATGTAGTACCGCTACATGGGCGGCGGAGTCAGGCCACCTATTTCATGATGACTCACAGTCGCCACTCCGTTGAGCCACGCGGCATCTCAAGCGTAGAAGTCGGGGTTCTACAGCGGGAAATAACTCGCGCGCGGCAGAAGCTCACCTCGATGGATCGAGTGGACCCGGTCACGGGCGTGTTGCGCCATGAGTGCTTTCTGGAACTCGCCGAGCGGGATTTTCGCATGGCCCGGCGCGATAGCCGGGCCGTCGCCATTGTTCTGTTCAGCATCGTCGATCTCGACACTTACCAGCAGACGTTCGGTAAGAAGGCGGCTGACTCCTGTATGCGCATGGTCGCCGCGCAAGTGAACGGGGCCCTGAGACGCTCGGGCGATCCGTGTGCGCGAGTCGATGAGAGCAGCATTGTCGCGATGACGCATGGCCAGGATCTCGATGATGTCAGGGACCTGGCAATGCGAATAGCCGCTAATGTGCGCGGCTTAGGCCTGCATAACCCTCACGGGCGTCACGGCCGCCACGTCACGGTTCGGGTCGGTGTCGCCGGCGGTACGCCGGACGAGAACCTGACTCTGGCCGCTGCGATTGCTGAGGCGCGGGAAGATATATCGGCGCGCCAGCCGACCCAGGAACCGCGTTACAGTGCCAGTGGCTAGGCGAACTTACGCCGCCGGAGCTAATTCGTCCTCTAGAATCTCCAGTTCCTCGGGGGCCGGTTGGACTAACACGAGCACGCCGAACGCCGGGTGGTCGAAGAAGTGCAATTCACCGCTACGTGTACGACGTTGGATATTGAGGTCGTATTGTGGAGGCAATTCTATCTCCGCTAGATCTCCATAGGCTGCCGACGGCAGTTCATCCGTCGCTCGTTTCGACTGATAACGAAGAGCAACGGTGACGTGTAAGAATCGGCTGACGTGCAGTCGAATCGTCCCCAGCGGATTGAATCTGCCCAGTAGCGCCAGGTCGAATGGCAGCGATTCTTCTTCGGGTAGCCCTTCCTGAATCCAGCCCCCGTGAATCAACGGCGTATAGGCGTCCAGCCGATCAAGTCTATCGAAAGTGTCCTTCAGTTCCAGGTCCGTAGAACTCAGTATCCGGTACCAGTTCGGATCTTCTTCCAGGAGCACCTCGTCTGGAGGATTTTCTTCGGCGACGACTGTGCCGTCATCGAATTCCGAAGCCACGGGCGCATCCGCATTGTTAGCATCTGGAAACACCGGTCCGAGTAGATCTCCATCCGACGAGTCGACGAAAGGTTCCTCGATGATCTCGATGACTTCGATGGGCTCGATCGCGAGCGCATCGGGTAAATACCGTTCGGGCTCCGGCACCAACTCCAGTTCCAGAGCGTCGTCGTCGAACTCTTGCCGTTCTTCCGTCTCGAGTAGCGTGGGATTGAGTAGATCCGACAATGTGCCGCGCGGAGGTTGCTCGAATCGCTCCTCTGTCGGATCGAAGTCATGATAGGCGAAAGCGATAATTTCGATCTGATATTTCGGCAACGCGTCAACCTCTTCGCTGTCAAACTCAGCCGGCTCGAATTGATCCGGCAGGCTCTGGGCGGTGCAAACGGCCAGGAACCCGGACTGCAGTAAGGTCCAAAGAAGAAATCGTCTGAGGGCGTGGACGCGCATTCCAGAATTATAGACTGTCTCCGGTGGCCTCAGGCCGCGACGGTGGTTTCAGTCGTCGCACCGAGGTCGACCAGCAGGGTCTCTGCCGCGCCGATACGGTCGTCATCCCGCTCGAGATCCCAGCGAAAGCGCAGCTTGGACGGTCCGTCGAGCGTGAAGCTTCCGGGCCGATCTTCCACGAGCGAGACGAGAACGAGCGGATCGACGACTGTACGCGGACCGAATTTCAGCGTGCCGCCGCGATTCTCCGCCTGAAGTTTTGCGACGCCGAGTTGTTGCGCGAGCAACTTAAGCTGTGTGACCCCGAACAGCGTTCTCGTTGTCATGGGTAACAGGCCGAACCGATCGATCAGTTCGACCTGCAATTCCCTGAGCTCTGCGGCGGATTCGGCGCTCGCGATTCGCTTGTAGTGAACCAGACGCATGTGGACATCGGGCATGTAGTCATCGGGGATCAATGCGGGCAGCCCAAGCTCGATCTCCGCCCCGCGTTCCATGGGATCCTGTAGATCGGGTTCTTCTCCGGCACGGAGCGAAGTTACAGCCCTGGCCAGAAGCTCGTTATATAGCGCGAAGCCGATCGCCTGAATTTGACCGCTCTGCTCGTCGCCGAGTAACTCTCCGGCCCCACGGATCTCGAGATCATGTGTCGCGAGGGTAAAACCGGCGCCGAGTTCTTCGAGAGCTTCGACCGCTTCCAGTCGTTTTGCTGCATCGGCCGTCAAGGCCCGCGCCGGCGGTGCAATGAGATAGGCGTAGGCCTGGTGATGGGAGCGCCCGACTCGTCCCCGTAGTTGATGGAGTTGCGCGAGGCCGAGGCGGTCGGCGCGGTTGATGACAATCGTATTCGCGGTCGGAACGTCGATCCCGCTCTCGATGATTGTCGTGCATACGAGTACATTGAAGCGCAGGTGATAGAAGTCGAGCATCACGCCTTCCAGTGCCCGTTCCGACATCTGTCCGTGCGCAACTCGAATCGTGGCCTCCGGGAGTAGGCCGGACAGTTTCGTGGAGATCTTGTCGATGTCCTGGACGCGATTATGAACAAAATAGATTTGCCCGCCACGTCGGATCTCGCGCAGTACCGCTTCGCGAATCGCCTGATCGCTCCATTGTCCGATGAAGGTTTTTACCGATAGCCGTTCGGCGGGAGGTGTCGCGATCAGCGATAGATCGCGAAGTCCTCCCAGGGCCATGTTGAGCGTACGCGGAATGGGAGTCGCCGTAAGTGTGAGCATGTCTACATCGGTGCGTAGCTTCTTCAACTGTTCCTTCTGCCGCACACCGAAACGATGCTCTTCGTCCACGATTATCAGGCCGAGACGCTTGAAACTGAGATCGCCGCTAAAGAGTTTATGCGTACCGATGACTACGTCGACTTTGCCTTCCTTCAATCCAGAAATGACTTTGGCTGCCGACTTTCCACTGCGAAAACGCGACAGTGATTCGACTCTGACCGGCCAGTCGGCGAAGCGGTCGCTGAACGTGCGATGATGCTGTTGGGCGAGTAGCGTCGTCGGAACGAGGACAGCAACCTGATACCCGGCATGCACGGCGACAAAGGCTGCCCTCAGTGCAACCTCCGTCTTGCCGAAACCGACGTCACCGCAGATCACTCGATCCATCGGGTGAGCGCTGGTTATGTCATCCAGGACCTGCTGAATGACCTCGAGCTGATCGGTGGTTTCCTCGAACGGAAACTCCAGGGTGAAGCGCTGATAAAGATCCTCGTGTAACGGCAGCGCGATACCTTGCCGCGCAGCTCGTTGTGCGTAGAGATTGAGTAGTTCCGCAGCGACATCCCGAACTTGCTTTGCCACTTTGCGTTTCGCCTTGAGCCATTGATCCGAGCCGAGGCGATGCAATGGAGCTTGTTCCGGAGACGCTCCCGTGTACCGCGTTACGAGATGCAGGTTGTAAACGGGCACATACAATTTATCGCCGTCCGCGTACTCCAGCAGCAGAAACTCCGTCATCGCTTCATCGACCTCGAGCACGGTGAGGCTCTTGAGGCCCTGGTAGCGGCCGACACCATACTCTTCGTGAACTACGGGTGCGCCGACTCGTAGGTCGGTCAACTCCCTGACGATCGAATCGGGGTCTCGAAGCGCTCGTCGATGCCTGCGCCGGCTTCGCTGACCGGGACGATCGACCCCGAGCTGCTCGGCCGTAATCACCCTTAGCTGCATGTCCGGAAGTACGAGGCCCTCCTCGAGTTCGCCAACAGCCAGGCCGAGATCGTGTTCGCCGGTCAGGAAATGCTGCCAGCTCGACACCTCCGTGGGAGTGAGCCCACGGCCGCGCAGTAGCTCTGTGAGGACCTCGCGCCGGCCGGGGGAAGACGTGACGATCAGTGTACGCTGCGCGCCGTCGGTCTCGAGCCAGCGATCAATGGGGTCTTTTTCGGTGGCGCGGCCGGGGCTCAGCGGATGAACCGTACCGGCATTGATCACGAGTTTGCCGGTGCCCGTTGCGAGTTCTTTCGCGGTGATGTGGACACAGCGACGATCACGGAGTCGATCTTTCAGCTTGACCGGATCCCAGAAGGCGAGGTCCGGTGCCAGAATAGGCCGCTCCAGATCGCTCGAGAGTTGCTCATAGCGTTCTTCGATGAGTTCCCAACCGGAGTCCAGGCTCGCTGCCGCGTCCTCCATCATGACGATCAACGTCTCTTCGGGAAGATGGTCGAGTAGCGAATTCGTCGCGTCGAAGAACAGCGGCAAAAAATACTCGATTCCGGCCGGCAGGTGCGCGTCCGATATATCGCGATAGACATTCGATCGACTCGGCTCTCCCGGAATGTGATCTCGAAAGCGCTCTCTGAAACCACGGATCGCATCAGCGTCGAAAGGGAACTCCCTCGCTGGAAGAATTCGTAGTTGTCTTACCTCGCCCGTCGAGAGTTGCGTCTCGGGATCGAAACAGCGCAGGTTCTCGATTTCCTCGTCGAATAAGTCGATTCGAATCGGGACATCGGAACCCGTGGGGAAGACGTCCAACAACGATCCTCTAACCGCGAACTCGCCGGGATCCACGACTTTCTCGACATGCAGGTAGCCGTGGCTCACTAACCGATCGCACAAAGATTGCCGGTCGAGGTGTTCGCCGACCTCGATAGACATCGATCGTACTGCGACAAAGCCTGGTGGCGGCAACCGAGTTAGAAGCGCTTGCGCGTTAACGACGATAGTTATCGCATTGCCGCTCGTTAATTCGGAAAGCGTCGCAAGCCGCTCAGCGATTAACTCCTGCGGTGGTGAGAAAGCGTCGTAGGGTAGCGTTTCGTAGTCGCTAAAGCGGCGGGTGGCCAGGTCGCTTGCGAAGAAGCGCAACTCCCGTTCGAGCCGGTCTGCCGCGGCTGCTGAATTCGTGACGACGCACACCACACCCGCGTACTCCCCGGCAGCCTGAGCTACTGCGAGACTCTGCGCTGCGCCGTAGAGTTGTCCCCAGCTAACCTGGGGCGATTCTGGTCCCGGCAAAACGAGCGGGAGGAGATTATCGGCCGACGTCATGGCTCCGTTTCGTCTGAAGATCGCGGTGGATTATCCTATAGCGAAAAATGGGGCCAGATCCCTTTTTTCGGGTGGTTCCAGCCGATCGACGCATCACTTGAGGAAAAAAAGGGATCTGGCCCCATTTTTGGTCGACATGACCATCGCGACCGCCGTTTGCGGTAAGGCTAGGAGCCGACCGTGACGAGGCCGTCGCTCCTACACTCTGCGTTCTACGGTGTCGCTATGGCGTGGATGACGAGATTGTGCTCGAAGTAAACCGCGAAGCCGGGATATTCCCAGCGGGTGATCGGGGGTTCACCGACGGTTCCCAGTTCGAGCGCCGGTGCACCGAATTCCGCTTGAACGCGTTCCATCGTCGTGCCCCGGGCAGGCCGCAGATGAGACGTCGTTTGGGCGAGATCGATACCGTCCAGGAGCAAGCCTTCCGATGCTGCCATGGGTGCGACCAGGATCAAGCTACATGCGATGAATTGTCTGAGCAAAGTTCTCTCCCTGCGCGTTGTCGATTGAATATACCACCGCGATGCAGCGCTCGGAACGTAACGGCGGCTAGTTTGGGTGTTGCGTCACAGTTCCAGTGACCTTTAATTTAACCTAGGATTATTACATAAAGCATTGTTATTTTTATATTTTATCGTGACAAAAATCAAGTGTGCCAGAAGGCGGCGATACCGCCACCGTCTAGCGATCCAGCGTCCCGCCGCGCGCATGCATTTCACGACTGCCGGCGGCTGCTGTGCTTTAATGCTGGCCAATGTTCTATCCCTTGGAAACCTTCATCGCCTTGCGCTATGTGCGGGCCCACCGGCATCGTGGATTCGCCTCCTTCATCACGATAGCTTCGGTGCTCGGAATGGCTCTCGGTGTCGCCGCTCTCATCGTTGTGCTATCCGTAATGAATGGTCTCGAAACGGAGTTACGGACACGACTCTTGAGCATGGCGGCGCACGCGACGCTCGCAGACGCCCGAGAGGGCGTGGATGACTGGCAGGCACTTCAAACGGAACTCGTCGGATATCCGGGAGTCGTCGGGGTGTCTCCCTACGTTCTTGTCGAGGGCATGATCGGTTCGGGATCCAATCTCAGCCCGGCCATCGTTCGCGGAATCCTTCCGGAGGAAGAAGCGTCGGTTTCCGAGATTGGTGACTTTCTGAGCTCGGGAAGCCTGGACGACCTCGAAGCCGGTACGCGACACATCATTCTGGGCCAGATCCTGGCGCTCAATCTCGGCGTAGGTGTCGGTAGTCGTATAAACGTTCTCGTGCCCGAAGTCGATAACGGCCGGCCGACGGCATTACTGCGCAGCTTTCTCGTCACCGGTATCTTCTCCGCGGGAAGTCAGGATCACGATGCCGGTCTCGCTCTCACGCATCTTAGCGATGCAGCCGAGCTCAGGGGATTCGCTGGTCGTGCGGGTGGCGTGGCCATACGTCTCGAGGACCCCATGGCCGTTGGCGAGTTCGCCAGCATGTTGCCCGAGTCTCTGGACAGCGCCGCAACCTATTCCGACTGGACGATCGAAAACAGCAGTTATTTTCGCGCCATCCGTATCGAGAAGACGATGATGGCCCTGTTGCTTACGCTGATCGTCGCGGTTGCGGCATTCAATATCGTGGCGTCCCTGGTCATGGTCGTGACGGACAAGAAAAAAGATATCGCTATCCTTCGTACCTATGGCCTGGAACCCGAACGTGTTTCGAGGATCTTCATGGTTCAGGGGACATTGATAGGAGTTATAGGAACATGCCTTGGCCTCGTGCTCGGGCTCGTTCTCGCCTTCAACGTCGAAACGATCGTTCCGTGGCTGGAGCGCAGTTTCAACTTCGAACTCATGCCGGGTGACGTCTACTACGTGACTCAACTACCGTCCGAGATTCAGTGGCTCGACGTTACCCTGATAACCGTAGCAGCTTTCGCCATTGCCGTACTGGCCACCGTCTATCCTTCCCGCCGCGCCGCGGCCGTGGCTCCGGCGGAAGCATTACGGTACGAATAGCGATGAGACAGCCTTACGAATTGTCGATGGCCTTACGTTATCTGCATGCGAGCAGCCGGAGCGGGTTTATCTCGTTTATTTCCTTAGTTTCGATGATTGGCATCGGCCTCGCCGTTGCTGTACTTAGTGTCGTGCTGTCCGTAGTGAACGGATTCGACTATGAGTTGCGGCAGAGAATTCTCGGCATCGCATCTCACGCCGCGGTCAGTGGTATTTACGATCCGCTCGAGGACTGGGAGTCGATGCGAGAAGTAGTGCTGGCGCGACCGGACGTAACCGGGGCCGCACCCTATGTGGAAGGGCAGGGACTCATTGTCTTCGGCGATACACCCGCTGGCGTGGAGGTACGGGGAATAAACCCGATGTTGGAGCAGGATGTCTCGGATCTCGGCGAACTGCTACGCGCTGGAAGCATCGAGTCGCTCCGAGAGGGGGCGTACACTATGCTCGTGGGCGCCAGTCTGGCGGCGGAACTGGATCTCGAAGTCGGTGATTCGCTCGTGTTGATCATCGCGGAGGGACGAGTGACTCCCGCGGGAGTCGTGCCGCGAATGCGGAGTTTCGAAGTCGCGGGAATCTTCGAGGCCGGAATGTACGAATACGATCGCAGTCTCGTATACGTCAATATAGCGGACGCGGCGCGATTGTATCGAACGAATGATCGACCTAATGGCCTGCGCCTTTCCGTAGATGATATCTACTCGGCCCGTCGTGTCTCGGAAGAGGTCGCCATCGAGTTCGGCGGTGGCTTCTATATCGATGATTGGACACGTCAGCACAGTAATTTTTTTCGTTCGATCCAGATCACAAAGTCGATCATGTTCGTAATCTTCTCGATGGTAATCGCGGTGGCTGTATTCAATATCATATCGACGCTTGCGATGGTCGTCAGAGATAAACGCGGTGATATAGCGATCCTGCGAAGCTTCGGTGCGTCCGCGCGCAGCATTGTGGTGGTATTCGCAACGCAAGGAGCGCTTATCGGCGTGATCGGAACGGCTTTCGGTGTCGTGCTCGGTATCCTGATCTCCAGTCAGCTCGGCGTGATCGTGTCGTTTCTCGAGGCTTCTTCGGGTATGGATCTGCTGGCGGGTGAGATCTACCTCATCGACGAGTTGCCGACACAGGTGCGCTACCCAGAGGTCGCTCAGATCGGGCTCCTCGCGATCTCTCTAGCGATTCTGGCGACGCTCTATCCCGCGATAAGCGCGGCGCGGCAGGTGCCGGCGGAGGCGTTGCGCTATGAATAGTCCGGCGACACACGTCGATGTCGTGCTCGAGGTGGAGGGATTGACGAAAACGTTCGAAGAGGCGGGCCAGAGCCTCGAGGTACTGTGTGGCGTCAATTTAACGGTAAGGCGCGGCGACCGGGTGGCGATCGTCGGAGCCTCGGGTTCCGGTAAAACGACGTTGCTGCAGCTTCTCGGCGGGCTCGATGAAGCTTCGGCCGGTGAGGTGCGAGTAGCGGGGCGGTCCATGACCGGCCTCAGTAATTCCGAGCGTGGCCTGCTACGTAA
>PVBE012085286.1_pt1 | contig 29275 bp, 24 predicted proteins | sample 1631181 | NCBI WGS metagenome assembly PVBE01 (sample SAMN08397723, study PRJNA350692) | Marine metagenome, whole genome shotgun sequencing project. | isolation source: water | place: Pacific Ocean | collected 2012-04
CCTCAAACTAACGATTCCGCGCGAGCGGTTGGATGATCGGCGCAGCTTGCTGGCGCAATTGGACGACGTCAAGCGAGCCGCTGACCAAGGCAATTTGAGCGGTCTTGGTCGTTTCCAGCAACAGGCCTTCGAGACGATTGTGGGTGGAGTGGCCGACGCCTTCGACTTGTCGAAGGAGGATCCGAACACCGTAGCGCGTTATGACACCGCACCATTGGTTCGCCCCGACCAGATTAGTCGGAAATGGAACAACTACAACAACTATGTCGACAACGCAAAGACGCTCGGGAAACTGCTGTTGATGGCCCGTCGTCTGTGCGAGTCCGGTTGTGGATTTGTAACCATCACTACGAACTTTGTCTGGGACATGCATTCCGATCAGAACAACGCCGGCGTTGAAGAGGGCGTGCAGTATATGGGCCAGCCCTTCGACCACGCCGTTTCTGCTTTCCTGGAAGACGTTGATGCGCGCGGATTGGGCGACGAGATTACACTGGTCACTTGTGGCGAGATGGGGCGAACTCCCAAAATCAATGCACGCGGCGGACGCGATCACTGGGGCGGCCTGGCTCCGCTGCTGCTGGCTGGCGGTGGGCTCAAACGCGGTCAAGTCGTGGGCCAGTCAACCAGTGATGCCGGCAAACCGCATACCACGCCAATTACGATTCCAAATCTCGTGGCAACCTTGATGCACACGCTATTGTACGTCGGCGCAACGCGGACGATGACCGGCATTCCAAATGAGATCTCTCGGGTGATCAACGGCAGCGAACCGATTCATCCGTTGCTGGGCTAGAGAACCGTAAAATAATTCTCCGCGGCCAGATCGAAGTACTCGGCTTCGAGCGTTAACTCCAGGTTCTGATAGTAACAGTGGTTGCGGACCTGCAAGAGCAAGTCGCGGGGCTGACAGTTGCGGAATGGTCGATTGACCTTCGTGTAGTGTTCTGCAATCAGATGGTTGACGGCCCCATCGTTGTACTCAAATCCCAGCTTGGGACACATGATTTTGAAGAGGCTGCGAAAGTCATCTTGGTGCGGATCGACGACTTCGATTTTGTAAGGAATTCGACGGAGAAAAGCCTCGTCAACCAGGTCGCTCGGCTCGAGATTGGTCGAGAAAATAATCAGCTGGTCAAATGGGACTTGCAGTTTCTTTCCGTTGGCCAGGCTTAGATAGTCGTAGCGTTTTTCCAGCGGCACGATCCAGCGATTAAGTAACTCGCCCGTGGACATCCGCTGCCTACCGAAGTCGTCGATGACCAACGTGCCACAGTTGCTCTTTAGCTGTATCGGTGATTCGCTGATGCCGGTGGATCGATTCATGGTGACTTCCAGAGCGTCCATCGTCAGTTCGCCGCCGACGACGATGGTCGGTCGCTTGATCCGAATCCAACGTCGGTCGACGCGATTCTGGTCGAGCAGGCCGCCGGAGCTCTCCAGCGGCATCTCTTCGTGATTGACTGGATCGAAGAGTCGCATGACCTCGCCATCGACGCCGATCGCGCGAGGAATCCAAATTGTCTCGCCGAAAGCAGCCGTGACGCGTTCGGCGATACTGGTCTTGCCATTGCCGGCGGCACCAAATAGAAACAGGCCGCGGCCCGAGTTGATCGCCGGTCCCAGGCGTTCAAGCATCCGCTCGTTGATTAGCAAATCTGAAAATGCTTGTCGTAGCTCTTCAACGGTCGGGTGTTGAGTTTCAAGCGACTGCGCTTTGACACTGCGAATGTAATCCTCCATGACGACCGGCGCGGCGCCGTAATAGCTGCACGCCTCGCTGAACCGTCGTCCGCGTTCACGCCCAACCTCCGTCATCTCGTAGATGTAGTCGTTCATTGGTGCCGAATCACGATACGACAGAAGTTGGTCATATTTCATCCGCCGCAAGAGATCGTCGATCAGGACAAACGGCAGCTTCACTTGATCGGCGATGTCGCGTCCGGAACTTTCTCCTCTCCCCAATAACGACTTCAAGATGAGTTGTTCGACTTCGCTTTCAGTTAGGCCCGCTTTACGTAGCGAGGCTGGCTCTTGTGGGAAGAACTCAGCGTCGTCGGCAACGTCTGTCGCGCCTGACAGCGAACCGGCGGACTCGGCCTCAGCGCCGGTCGGACTGTGATTCAATTGCGATTTCACGAGTGCCAACGCGGTCGACTCAACCTCGCCGCAGACGTCGTCGCTCGTTTCTTCGTCGCCGGCCTCCGCATCAGCCATGCGGTTAATCCGCGACAGCAAGTCGGCTAGTTGTTCGTCGTTGTCGTCCGTTTCGAGTGACGGCTCGATCGATTCGTCTTGCTGGTCATCCGAATGCATCTCAAGCTCACCCAGGGTGTTGACCTGTTCTGCATCTGTGAGTCGTTCAAGGACCTCTTCGACGGTTTCTTGTGTCATGAGAAATCGTACGTCGGCGAAAGGAGTGAAGTGAGTTTGGAAATCCTAACGGGCGTATGCTGCCCCGAACGACGCGCGCACCGGTGACGGAATTGGCCCCTCAAACCTACGTTGCGTCACGAGCTCGGGCAAATCATCCACGGCGCGATTCACAAGGTTTCAGGTTGTAGCGACTAGGACGGCACAATTGCGGCAACTCGCGATATCGGCATGACGATCGGAAGAGCCCTTTTTTCGCTGCACCGCGACTACCCCGTTGTGACGATTTGCCCCATGTTAACGAAGGAATACCAGAACGTAGACCGTTGCCAAGAGCAACTGCACGAGCGCGTACGGCACGGCGGCTTTTACGAAGGCAATAAACGACAATGGCAATTCATGCTTGTGCATGATAGTGACCGCAACCAATGTCGAAGCCGAGCCAATCGGTGTCAGGTTCCCGCCCAGATTTGCGCCGAACACAAGAGCCCACCAAAGCCCAGATTCCGTGCCATCGAAAGCGGTTGGGGCGCCAAGTTCGACGAGTATGCTCGACAACATCGCTGCCAATGGAATGTTGTCCGTTACGCTACTGCATGCCGCCGAACCCCAGAGCAATACCACGCTGTCGCGCCAATTCGCTGATTCGAGTGTAATGTCGATCATGACAAATTCGAGGATCCCGCCCATCGTCGCCAGCACGCGAGCGTGTTCCATTACGTAGATCACGACAAACAGCGCCATGAAGAAGCCGAGCAGATCCCAGTCGACCGATTTGTAAAACGTATCGACATCGTGCTTGTAGCGCACCAACATGATGCCAGCGAAAGCCATGGCGATGAAGCCCATGCCGAGATGATTAATATTGGCCGGTAGGACAGAAGCTGTCGCAATCAAGATGATGAACAGAATCAGCATTGCAGTGCTAAAGAAAAAGAATCCCCAACTCTCGACTCCGTCATTCTCGTCAAAACTCGACACGAGTTCCTTGGCTGCTTCTCGTTCATCCGTGGTGACAAGCGGTTTGATGCCAAACAGCCGTGCACCCATCCAGATGGTCAATGCCGTCGCCACGACGACAAACGGGGCCGCCTTCACAAAGAAACTCAGAAAGCTGATCCCAGCCGTCGTGCCCACGATGATATTGGGAACCGAGCTGATCAGGGTCAGCAGTCCGCCGATATTCGTAAGCAGACCTTCGATCAACAGAAAAGCCAGCAACTGTTTGCGGCGGCCGAGTTTTTCAAGCGAAACCGCCGTCAGTGAACCAACAATGATCATGGCCGTAACATTGTTCAAAACGGCCGAGAAGACGACAGTGGTAATTCCGTAACAGTAGAGCAGCTTAATTGGATCGCCCCGTGATAGTTTCGTCACCTTGAGCGCCAACCAAGTGAACAGGCCGGATCGGCTGGTCACGTCGACAAACAAGCTGGAACCGAGAATGATAGCGATCACGGCCCAATTGATACCGGGAATGTAAACCGGCATCTCCAGACGATGACCGCCAACATGGACCATTTCTGCGTCATCTTCATCAATATGATGCGGCTTGTGGGCGTTATCAACGTCCAAGATATAGTCACCCTCCAACTGCTCGACGTTTGTCATGGCATGGCTGCCAACAACCACATTGTCAAACGGCAAGACACCGTATGCCGCGCCCAACAGGAGGCAGATGATGGCAAAGACTCCCGCAATCACTGACTTCTTGGCGTGTAGCTTCTCTTCCAACGCGAGACATAGGATGAGGGCGGCAAGCAGAACGGCAAACAGCGCCGTGATACCACCCGCGACCTGGTGTTCGGTTGTAGCCAGAAGCGAAAGACCCATAGGCGCTTCCTTGCTGCTATTGAGAATTGGTAAATAGAGAAAGGGCCAGACCGTGCTTACAGGAGCAGGAGAGGTGTCTCACGCAACTCGACAGCCAACGGATAGGCGACGCCGTGCATTGCCAACTGTTCGTCGTCCTTCGTGTTCATCACCAGCAGTGACACGTCATGTTCGTCGATCAAACGCTTGTAGTCGCTTAAGCGATGTCCAGCAGTGACCAACTCTTCGATGTCCAGGTTGGGGTCTGCCTCTTTCAAAACCTCACGACACGAACGGATATAATCGTGAGGTTCCTTGAGCAGTTGCTCGAGAATCGCTTCGCGCGCGAAGTCCGTGTCGATCTCTGGGATCTTACCGATTGTCTCGATATAGCGATTAAAGGTGATCTCATCCTCGACATGTGTCAAGAATAGCCGACCGGCAGGATTGGCGAAGAACGCCGCTTGGCTGACCAGGTGGTGATCCCCGGTCAAATGATCGGTCACCGCCATCACCACATCGGGCGATGTCAGCGTCGCCTTTCCATCGCGGAGCATCCGTGGCGACGGCAGCAGCAACACAGGCATCGTAACAACCTGGGTCAGCACATCGACAAATACGCCTAAACTATGCGGAAAATCTGGTATTGCCAGATGCAAATTGCGATACGTACAAATCAGATCAGGAGGTTCAGCCTGAACCAGTTGCAATAACTGAGCGATGTTGTCGTACTGGCCCACCGTGATCAGACGCCAGGTGAGATCGCACTCTCTTGTCAAGGTCTCCAGGAAACGTTCGACCTGGGCGTGATAGACGCTGGCTTCTTCCGCCTCCAAGTCCGTAATCAAAAACGCGGTCTTGAGGCTGGACTTTTCCAACTGAAATCGAGGCTTGTCTGCCGACTTGAAGACGCTTTCGAACTGATCAATGTTGGTCATGGGGGTCTCGCTGGCTCTGGGACGATAGCAAGCCAGTGGAACTTATCAAGTAGGCCCTCTAGAGATCAAGCCCGCGTTGGCGCCCCCCAGAGGTTCTGACGCCCGATTGACGTGAGAAAGAAACGATCCAGATACGTACCTTCCCTGGACTGAAAACTGCCACCTACCGCAATCCAAGTACCATACGCTAGAATTCGGATGCTCCAACACGTGCGTGAGCCCGCAATCTCGATTTCCGACCTGAAAGGAGTTGGTCCACTGATGAGTGGCACTATTAACGATCCCCTTGGCAGCGATCCCCTTGGCAACGATCCGTTTGGCGTTCGTGATACGTTTGAATCCGCCTCAGGACCGGTCGGCATCTACCGCATTGCTCGGCTCGCCGAACAAGGGCTGGGGGCTATCGAGCGACTGCCCTATTCGATTCGTGTCCTTTTGGAAGCCGTTGTCCGGAACTGTGATGGCTATGTCGTCACCGAAGACGATGTGAGGAACCTGGCAGCATGGAACGCAGCGGCACCTGCCAAGGTCGAGATTCCTTTCAAACCTGCGCGCGTCGTGTTACAAGATTTTACTGGTGTCCCCGCGGTCGTCGATCTGGCCGCATTGCGCAGCGCCATGCAGCGTTTGCAGGGCGACCCCACGAAAATCAACCCCTTGATCCCCGTCGATCTCGTGATCGATCATTCTGTTCAGGTCGACAATTTCGGCAGCCTCGATTCGCTCGACCAGAACGTGGATCTAGAATTCAAACGCAATCGCGAGCGTTACGAATTCCTCCGATGGGGTCAGCAGGCTCTGGATAATTTTCGTGTTATTCCACCGAATGTTGGAATCGTCCACCAAGTGAATCTCGAATTCCTGGCGAAAGGCGTCTTTGTCTTTGACGATGGCAGTGGGCCCGTCGCGCGCCCGGACACGTTGGTGGGCACAGACAGTCATACGACGATGATTAACGGACTGGGCGTCGTCGGTTGGGGCGTTGGCGGCATCGAAGCGGAAGCAGTGATGCTCGGCCAACCACTCTACATGCTGATGCCGGAAGTCGTTGGCTTTGAATTGCAGGGCACGTTGCCCGCCGGTGCCACGGCAACCGACATGGTGCTGACCGTTACCGAAGCGTTGCGGAGCGAAGGTGTAGTCGGCAAATTCGTCGAATTTCACGGTGGCGGCGTGTCGAAGATGTCACTGGCTGACCGGGCAACCATCGCCAACATGGCCCCTGAATACGGCGCGACCATGGGCTTTTTTCCGCTCGACGCCGAGTCGCTGGCTTACATGCGGCGAACTGGACGTGAAGATGCGGAAGTCGAATTGGTCGAGCGATACGCCAAGGAATTAGGAATATTCTGGACTGACGATGCGCCCATCCCGGTCTATTCGAAGTCGCTCTCTTTGGATCTTTCCACCGTCGAACCATCCTTGTCAGGTCCCAAGCGGCCGCAAGATCGCGTGGCGCTGACCAACATGAAGTCTTCATTTCAGAAGATCCTGACGACGCCAATCGACCAGCGCGGCTTTGCGCTCGAGCCGGCTGAATTGTCGCGCGCGGGCGTAATTCAGGACAATGGTGCAAGCTATGAAATCAGCCACGGAGCGGTCGTGATCGCTGCCATTACCAGTTGCACTAACACGAGTAATCCATCGGTCATGCTGGCGGCCGGTCTCTTGGCCAAGAACGCTGTGGATCGTGGCCTGCGTGTCAAACCGCATGTCAAAACCAGTTTAGCACCCGGTTCGCGTGTCGTTACCGACTACCTCGACAAGGCCGGGCTGTCGGAATCGCTCCGAGAATTGGGTTTTCATACCGTCGGCTACGGTTGCACATCGTGCATCGGCAATAGTGGACCACTGCCCCGCGCCGTGGCGAAGGCGGTGACCGACGGAAACCTGGTGGCTTCCGCTGTGCTCAGCGGTAATCGGAATTTTGAAGGTCGCGTGAATCCTCTGGTCAAGGCGAACTACCTGGCCAGCCCGCCGTTGGTTGTGGCCTACGCTTTGGCGGGAAGCACAGAAATCGACCTGACGACCGAACCGTTGGGACAAGATTCCGATGGCAACGATGTGATGCTCAGCGAGATTTGGCCGACGCATGAGGAGATCGAACAGACCATGGCGCAGTCGATCGACGCGCAGATGTTTCGCAACCGGTATTCGCGCGCATTCGATGGGAATGAAACCTGGAACCGGATCTCCACGACCGAAGGCGACTTGTACGCCTGGAATGACGAGAGTACGTACATTCAAGAGCCGCCGTTTCTCGTCGATATATCGCGCGAGGTGTCGGCGATACAACCGCTGGCCGATGCGCGCGTGCTGGCGTTGCTGGGTGACTCGGTCACGACTGACCACATTTCACCCGCGGGTGCCATCGCGAAGGATAGCCCGGCTGGCAGATTCCTGACGGAACATCACGTTGAACCGTGTGATTTCAATAGCTACGGATCGCGTCGTGGAAACGACCGCGTGATGTTGCGCGGCACGCTGGCCAACATTCGCATCCGCAATCAACTCGCCCCAGGCACCGAAGGCGGATGGACACGCCATCTGCCATCCGGAAAGCAACTGACGATCTACGATGCCGCCATGCAATACGGCGACGAGGGCGTGCCGTTGATCGTGCTGGCGGGGGCGGAATATGGGACCGGCAGCAGTCGAGATTGGGCTGCCAAGGGAACGCACCTGTTGGGAGTGCGGGCTGTGATTGCAGCAAGCTATGAACGGATTCACCGCAGTAATCTTGTCGGCATGGGCGTACTGCCGCTGGAGTTTTCCGAGGGACAAACGTGGCAATCGTTGGGCCTAAGCGGTGAGGAGATCTTCGACATCGAAGGGCTTGATGATCAGTTGGAGCCGCGAAGCGAAGTCACGGTGAAAGCCCGCGCCGCCGATGGGAGCGCCACCGAATTCGCGGCTCGCGTGCGGATCGATACGCCCGTCGAGATGGACTATTATCGGAACGGCGGAATCCTGCAAACCGTGCTGCGTAAGCTGCTCGACGAAGCGTAGGACTCCAAAACGAATACCTTCTTGGGTCTTGAAATGGTGAGGGGGTCAGGAGTCTTTTTCGGCCATCGGCGTCTTCCGATCGTAAGTCCATGCCCGAAAAAGACTCCCGATCCCCTCCTGGCCAACACCGTTGAAGGGTATTGCCGCTCATTCGACTGTTTCCAGCTCATTATGGTAGTAGTCGATCGTCTGTGCGGGACTGAGGTTGTAGCAGGCCTTTCCGTCGGTTTTCCATTCGGGACCATCTAGACGAAAAACGACTGTCGCTGTGCGGAGGTTGCCAACCGCTTCGACTTCTTCCATCCCGCCACCGGGAATTGCTTCGAACGAGATGGTAACTGCCACTAGCGCCCGTGGGCGGCCGCTCCTTCGGTCACGCGCGAAGGCAACGTCATCATCGAATTCACAATTCGTCCAACGAAGTCCACGCGGTTTACCACTTTGCTCCGCCAATGTTAGAAACCGGGCCTCAAGCCACTCACGGCGACGACGGAACGATGTGCGGCCCCTTTCCATGAGCGCTTCGGTTCGCCGTTTTTGCCAGACTGGCAAGAATGCAACGCCGATCATGGCGAAGATTCCTGCCAAGATGCCGCCGGCAACGACGAATACCCTCCAATTGTCCCACATCGAAAGACTCCGCGCAACCCAGAATCTACGCCACCAGACACTGCGGTGTATTGTACGGCTGCGAGGGGTCTGGCGGCAACAAGCAGTCGAAATAGAGCATCGTTGATCGGCTTTTCGCCTTCGAGTACACTTCGCGGAGGCCATGCGAAGACGTTTCCGGAGATTTCCAACCAACAACGGGGCGATCGTCATTTTCTTATGCCAATAGAGACCATCTGTCCAGGTTGCGGTCGCAAGCTGCGTGTCGGCGACGAGTTCGCGGGCAAGCAGGCGCGCTGTCCCGTGTGCAATGAAATCTATTCGGTTTCCGGCGTTTCTGAGTCCATCGGCGACACGCGGAACGAGAAAACGTGGCGTCTAAAAACCCCTGAAGGCCAAATCTACGGCCCTGTCTTGAAGGAAGAACTGGACAAATGGGTCACCGACGGACGTGTTATCGCCGAATGCCAACTCGCGCCGGACGAAGCAAATTGGGATTACGCCGGTGAATTCTATCCGGTACTCAACGAAGTCCAAACCGCCGCACGAATCCCCTTCGGGACAGGTGCGACGGAATCTCCCGTCACATCACCCCAGACGGCCAGAGGTTATTCGCCAGTCAATACGACGGCAGGGCCGACGCGATACCGATACACTGCCGCGCATCGAGGTGGACTGATTCTCGCCCTTGCAGTCATCAGCTGGGTCATCGGAATCTGCCCCATCTTTGGATTGTTCGCCTGGATCATGGGCAGTGGCGATCTACGGGAGATGCGGCTTGGGCGGATGGACCCGAGCGGCATGGGCCTAACGCAGGCTGGTCAGATCATTGGGATGATACACTCGATCCTGTTCATCATAGGATTGCTGATCTTTGTCTTCGTCATGCTTGCGGCAACTGTCGCAAATTAGCTTGCAAGGGTTCATCAGGTATGCCTATCGAGACCATTTGTAAAAACTGCGCACGTAAACTCCGCGTGGGCGACGAGTTTGCTGGGCGCAAAGCACGGTGTCCCCATTGCAAGAACGTGTACACCGTTCCTCAAGCGCTCGATACCCCATCCGTCAATCCTCAGTCGCCGCTTGAGACGGGTGGACGACCCACGCAACCTGAACCATCTGGCGAACAATGGCGTTTGCGAACTGAAGACGGCAACGTCTATGGACCTGTCAGCAAGACCGACGTCGATTCCTGGCTGACTGAGGGTCGGATTACCGCTGCCTGCCACCTGCAGCGCGATGGATCGGTGCAATGGATGCCGGCGACAACCGTCTACCCGGTCCTGGCCAAGGCCGCCGCACGTGCCACACATGCCAATCCGTTCGCGGACGGGGCAGCTGCAAATGCGAATCCGTATTCCGCGCCGACATCCGGCAATCCGGTAATTCGCCCACGGCAATATCAGCCGCATCGTGGAGGAATGCTTCTTGCCCTCGGCGTGCTGGGCATTGCCTGCTGTGGCTTTCTTGCTCCAATCGCGTGGGTGATGGGGCATGCCGACCTGAAGCAGATCCGGGAGGGGCGAATGGATCCATCCGGGCGAGGCTTGACCCAGGCAGGCATGGTTTTGGGTATCATCGGGACCTTGCTGATGGTCCTGCCCTTTGTCCTCATGTTGATCAGTGCCATCGCGAATTGATCGCGTTGACACGCGAACGAATCAAGGTCCCCCGCGATAGCGCGTGCTGCTGGCGAAGGGGTTATATGGCTGGGAAATAGTAGGGTATGTTGATGGTCATACTTGGTGCCCATATGTCGATTGCTGGTGGATTCCACAAAGCCGTGGAGCGAGCAGCGACGGTCGATTGCGACTGCGTGCAAATGTTCACTGCTGCTCCTCAGAAATGGCCGGTCCAAGCGTCCAAAACAAACGTCCAGCCTGCTGGGCTTAACGCCAAGGTCAACAACGAAAGTCGTACCACTGACATCACTGATGATGACGTCGTGAAGTTTCACAAGACGTTGGACGATTTGCGGATTGCTCATCCTCTGTCACATGCTTCCTATTTGATCAACCTGGCAAGCCCCGACAAGGCACTCTGGACCAAATCAGTCAACGGATTGATTGTCGAACTACAGCGCGCCGAGAAATTCGATATCCCATTTGTCGTTGTGCACCCAGGATCCTATACGACTTCAAGCGAAGAAGAAGGTATCGAACAAATCGCCTTGGCGTTAAACACAATCCACGAGCAAACGAGTGATATTCGCGCGCAATGTCTCCTTGAGAATACCGCGGGCCAGGGCACCAATCTCGGCTGGCGATTTGAACATCTAGCTGCGATCCTCGATGGAGTCGTGCAGCAAGATCGAGTGGGGATTTGCTTTGATACGTGCCATGCCTTTGCTGCAGGCTATCCGTTGACTACAAGCCATGAATTCACGGCAACTTTTTCCGAACTGGATCGACTGATTGGGATTGAACAGATTCACGCGATCCATCTGAACGACAGCAAACGTGAATTCGGTTCGCGCGTTGATCGCCACGAGAACCTGGGAGAAGGCTGCCTTGGGCTCGAACCATTTCGGCACCTCGTCAACGACCGCCGGTTGTGCGATGTGCCGATGTATCTCGAAACGCCGAAAGGAAAGAACCCCGCTGGCGATGATTGGGATCAAGTCAATCTGGCTACTTTGCGGGCGCTGACAGCCTAGCAAGGCTGTGCCTCGGACCGGCGCGAGCTATCGCTCGAACGCGGCAAGCAGGATGCTCACCCCACTTTCGTGGCACAAACAAAGCACGAGCCGCGCAGAAGTCGTCACCTTCGATCGCTACCCCGCCACCCGCAGGTGCCAGAAGTCGCGAGCCTTCTGGTCGAAACCCGCCTGGGCTGGCCGTTTTCGTACTTTTTTGCGGGAAACGCGTTGCAAAAAAAAACTTTGCTGATTGACAGACTGACTCCAGGCGACTAAACTTCCCTTAATGATACCGAGTATCATTATCGACACCAGCAGTTTCCCGCTTAATTGGCTGCACGCAGAAGGAACTCTCCATGCACACCCCGATACACACCCCCAACACCCGCCACGCCGGTTTTACACTTGTCGAGTTGCTCGTTGTGATCGCCATTATCGGCATTCTAGTCGCCCTGCTTTTGCCCGCGGTTCAGGCTGCACGCGAGGCCGCCCGCCGCATGTCCTGCTCGAATAACCTCAAACAGATGGGACTTTCGCTCCATAACTACCACGACACGTACAAGCAATTTCCGCCTTCTGCGACCCTGCCGATTGGGGCCACGTATGATAGCTGGTCAATGCAGGCCCGTTTGCTGCCCTTCCTGGAAAAAGCCAACCTCGGCGATTTGATTGATTGGAACTACGACTACAAGAGCCAGCCGGTCGTTACACAAACGCGAGTCCCCACGTATCTCTGTCCGAGCGAAATCCGCGATCAACCGCGACCGGACGGCGCGTTGACACACTATCCTCTGAATTACGGTGTCAACTTTGGGACGTGGTTCGTCTTCAATCCGCTCCAGCGCCTCGGTGGGAACGGGCTGGTTTTTCCAAACAGCCGCACGAGATTTGCAAGTGTTACTGACGGGACCAGTAACACGCTGGCATTTTCTGAAGTCAAGGCGTGGACTCCGTATCTACGTGACGGAGGCAGCCCGAGTGCCCCAGGTGCTTTAATTCCGTCCACCCCGGCGGAAGTGACAGCACTCGGCGGATCGTTCAAGTCCAATAGTGGACATACTGAATGGGTTGACGGGCGTGTCCACCAGACAGGCTTTACGGGGACGTTTACCCCCAATACCAAATTGCCATTCATCAGCGGCGGTGTGGATTACGATGTCGACTTCAATTCCTTCCGCGAAGGAAAATCGACAAACCGACTGACGTATGCCGCGGTCACGTCACGCAGTTACCATCCCGGTGGAGTGAACTCCGCGTTGGCGGACGGTTCGGTCCGCTTTATTGCAGAGACGATCGACTTGGCAACATGGCGTGCCATGGCCACGCGTGACGGCGGCGAAGTCGCCCAACCGTAGTTTTTTCGGCAACTCCGATGGACTACCAACGGCGAACGACGCCACCAACGCCCACGAAGTAATCATCGGCCGCCTGATTCAGCCCAACGCCAGCGCGGACATCGATCTGAAAATCATCCGATAACAGGTACGTAAACCCACCATTGAAGTAGTGTTCTGGTATTTGCGTGTCAGCACCGGTCGGGAAAAAAGCATACCATTCTGTGTACGCTCCGACTCGATCTGTCAGGCTGACGGCAACCGTCCAGGACTGTGCGACTTCGTAGAACGGATTGCTTGTTGTTCCATCCAAGCTGCGATTGATTTGCGTGCTGCCAGCTGTCCCAAGTCGATCACAGATCTCCCAGCTGTAGATCCAGTTGGCGCCTGGGAGCATCTGACCTTGATTAAACGATGCGCTGCCCGTCGGCACCATCGCTTGCGGAATGATAGCCATTTCGGGCAATATCCCGTCTTGCGGCGTTAGTCCGATCTTGAATCCAAGATACAGGTCTTCAGCACCCTTGAGCGTGGTCGAAGCCACTGCCGTTCGGGTTCTTTCTTCTGCGTAGTTCAGTCCGACGCGCAACTCCAGCCAGTCGCGGATCATCCCGTAGCGCAGCAGGGTTTCAGGGAAGGAGTGTCCGCGAACGGATGTCCCGGCGTTGTTATCGTACGTGTAGGTGTATCCAAATTCCAGTTGCGCGACACGCACGCCGACCGTCGAAGATGCTTCAGTGAAGTCAGGGCGATCGGTCACCAGCGGCATCGTTAAATCAGGTCCGCCGTCGACGTATTCTCCGCCGCCCCACTGGAAAATCGTGTCCGGACCAAACGCGGACCGATCTTGCGCTGTCACATTTTCATGAACGAATATCAGCAACAGAAGAACGCCGATCGAACGGGCTGCCGATAATTGGTGCGGACAGAACATCGTGTTTTTACTCCCCCGCGCGACTACATACACCGCCGGCCTATCGACAAAGCTCTATCAATACAGATCGAACGCGCCGAGCGTTTTTGATGACTCAAAAAGTCAGTCCTTTAACGATCGTGACCATTGCACGTCCGTATGAGTCGCAGGACCGTCAGAATCCACGGAATGCCACATGACAATGACTACTGAGGCTCCGTCGCATCGGCGGTTGGATCAACTTCCGTTTCATCTGGAATGACGCGGCCGTGCGGATCTTCGGTAGGTTTACTCAGTTCGACAAATAGTTCGTCGCGCAAGTCAGGATCGATAAAATGTTCGGCCCAATTCGCAGATTGATGTAGGTGGTCGTCCGGCAACTCGAAGTGCTTGGCGACGTAGGTCTCCCACAGACGGTGAGAGCGCACCAGCCGTTCCGCCCTCAGTTTCCCGTCATGGGTCAAGCAGAAACCGGCCTCGCCGAAGGCCAGGTCACCCGCACGCGTCAACTGCCACAAAGCCAAGCGTGACAAAAGTCCACCAACCGCGACCGAACCAAGGTCACTCGACGGAAGAGTAACACGCTCCCCTTGCTTCTCGTCGTTCCTATAGAGCAGTCCCAAAATGTCTTCCGAAGCGATCCGCAGTCTAAGTTGCGTGCGATGCACCAACTTACTGACAATTCCGTAGCGGGGCCCGAGGAACATGGCCGCAACGAAAAGCAAACCGCCCGCCACGGCGACCATACCGGCCGTGCTTGCGTCCACAACACTATCAAAGCCTAGCCGACTAAAGACGATCGACGGTGCCATTATCGCCAACGCATGGCCGATCACCGCGCTCAGCGCCGCCACCAACAAACTCAAACCAATCAAACCGGATAAACGATCTGTCAGAAGGTGTGCGGTAGCCGCGGGCACGATCAACATGGCAATTACCAGAATGCTCCCCACAGTCTCAAACGCAGAAACGAGCGTGGCCGCGGTGATAGCCATCAGTCCGTAGTGCATCCAACGGGCGCTGATTCCCATGGTTGTGGCCAGCGCGGCATCAAACGCAGAGATTCTCAGTTCCTTGAAAAGCAAGCAGACAAGTGCCAGGTTGGACAGCAACACGGCACCGTTGACTACCGCGGCGCGAGGGATCGTCGTCCCGGGCCAGAGGTCCATCACCACGGTCTCGATATTGCCATACAACACACAATCTGGATCGATGTGCACGTTGTCAGCCACCAATCGAATGGAAAGCAAGCCAACGGCAAATAGCGTCGTAAAAACGACACCGAGCGCTGCGCTGGCTTCAACGCGTCCCTGCCTTTGGACCCATTCGGTCAAGATCGCTGAAAATACGCCAATCGACATCGCGCCGATGAACATTGCGGCATGACGCCACACGTCATAAACCTCGGGCGAAATCCAGCCGCTGGTACGCAGGTAGTGTGCGAACAAGAATGCCGCGACGATCCCAGGTAGTGTCGTGTGGCTCAGCGCGTCGCCCATCATGCTTTGCCGACGGACGACCAAGAACACGCCTGGCAATGCGCACGCCATCGCGGCCAAGGCCGCCGTAACCACGATCCAGGTGTCATACGTGTCCCACAGGGACAGCTGTTGGAAGCACTCACGTATCATGTTGGTCGCGCACTCTTAAACGGCTGAGGATTCAATCTTATGGGGACTCGGCGGCACAGTGAAATCTGGATACTGCTTCGACAGCAAATGCTCGAGCTCGCGCACGACTTCGGATCCAAGCAGATGTTCGATATCGTCGGCATCACGGTCCACGTGACTAGGGGCAATTTCGGCGTGCTCGATCAAGAATATCTCCCACAATCGATGATTACGAACGACCTGCTGTGCGGCATCGGCTCCCTGTCGCGTCAGCCGATAAGCGCCATCGCGAACTCGCACCAGCAACTCGCAGCGTTCGGCCCGATCCAACAATCGTCCGAGGCGTCCCTCGGTCCAGGAGCGCAGCGGGAGCAGGTCCCGTACTGTCACCAAATGTTCGGTCAGCTGGTAATTGGAACTTGGATCTTGCTGAAAGCGAAGCTCGAGCAGCTCGTAGCAAGCACGCAAGATATGTTGCCGGCCGACGCGGTGACGCAATCTATGTTGCGTCAGCATTCGAATCAGAATGCCACGGCGTGTGCCGAAAAACATGCTGATCGCGAACATTGCCGAGCCTGTCAAGACAATGACCGCACCGGCGGCCAGACGCGGAAACAAGGCGCTGGCCAAGACACCCAGTGCGCCGCTAGCCGCACCGATGCCAGCGGCAATGTAGATCATGCGACTCAGGCTATTTGTCCAAAACCGCGACGCAGCGGCAGGAACGATCAACATGGCAACGACCAAAAGCAGCCCGACACTTTGGAGCCCAATCACCGTGACGCCCGTAGTAAGGGCCATCAGGAGCATGTCGAGCATAAATACGGAAAAACCTTGAGTTGCGGCAAAGCGCTGATCGAAGCTCAGCAATTGCAACTCCTTGGAGATCGCGCCGACGATGGCCACAATGACGGCGGCCGCAGCTCCGATCAGATAGACGTCCTGTGCAACCATCGACGCGGCCTTGCCAAAGATGAAGTGGTTGAGGCCCGCGGAATTGCCCGTCGGTATGTTCTGGATGACGGTAAATAGAGCGACACCAAACCCAAAGAAAATGCTCAGCACGATTGCCATCGCCGCATCCTCCTTGACGCGTGAGTAGCGGAGTATCAGCTTCGTGCAGAAGACGCCGAGCATTCCCGCAACTGCCGCGCCAGCCAGAAGACCTGGTAGCCACTTGCCACTACCGGGAGACCATGCTTCCATCGTGATAAAGGCCACACCAATTCCAGGCAACGATGCGTGGCTAACCACATCGCCCAACAGCGAACGGCGGCGCAGCAACAAGAACACGCCAACAAATCCAGCTGCTGCCCCCAGCAGCACCGTGCCACCTAAGACGACGCGGGTGTTGTAATCCCGCAACATCAAGACACGCAGAAATTGCTCGCGGCTGGGCCACTTGATCCGAAGGTCCGCCAACGACCGGTGAGTCGTCGCCCGACCGGTGGAAGATGCTGACACAGGCTCCCTGTGCTCTCTGCTGTGAACATCCATCGGAGCCGCTTCGACCTGGGAAACACACAGCGCAGATCGAAGGCAAGCGAACAATGCCAACATCACCAAAGCGGTTCGAAACGCGACCCGACGGTATCGCAAAATGGACATTAACCACCGCTTTCGCGCAAGGTCATTTGATGGCCAACTTGGTCCAGCAACGCCAGCTTTCCGCCGTAGGTTTTTCTCAGGTTCTCGCGCGTAAAAATCTCTTCCGTGGGACCGCTGGCGATCAGGCGCATGTTGAGCAAAACAACATGGTCGAAGTACTCGGACACCGTCTGCAAATCGTGGTGCACTACCAGTGTTGACTTTCCGCGCGAACGAAGCTCTCGCAAGATGTCCACAATGGCCCGTTCCGTCGCGGCATCAACGCCGGCAAACGGTTCGTCCATCAGGTAGAGGTCGGCGTCCTGGGCCAACGCTCGGGCGAGAAATACACGCTGTTGTTGCCCTCCGGAGAGCTGGCTGATCTGGCGCCGAGCATAGTCGGCCATCCCAACTCGATCGAGCGATTGCATCGCCTGCAAACGATGACGACGTGTGACCGGGCGAAACCAACCAATCTTCCGATACATTCCCATCACGACCACATCGAGTGCACAGACAGGGAAGTCCCAATCCACGCTCTCACGCTGCGGAACGTATCCGACCCGGCTGCGCTGTTTCGGATACGGCTCGCCAAAGATGCGAACTTCGCCCGATGCTTTAGGCACCAGATTCAAGACGGCATTGATCAGCGTGCTCTTGCCCGCGCCATTGGGGCCAATGATCGCAACCAACTGTCCGGGCGGTGCATTGTAGTCGATGTCCCAAATAACCGGCTTGCGGTGATAAGCAACCGTCATGTCGTGAATCGACAACGGAGCAGACGAAGGATGCTCGATATCAATGTCGCGATCGAGTGGCGAAGCTGCCTGTGAGCGGGTCATTGCCTCAATCTCCCGTGCAACCCACCTTCCGGTGCCATCCCGCCAAGCGCCCGAGTAATGACGGTCACGTTGTGATCGATCATGCCAAGATAGGTTCCCTCGTATGTTCCCGGTTTACCCATCGCATCCGAAAAGAGCTCGCCTCCAATTCGCACGTCCCAACCTCGCGCGTTGGCACCCTCGATGATCGCAGTGATGTTCTTCGACGAGACACTCGATTCAACAAAGATTGCCGCGATCTTGCGGTCAACAATCAGGTCGACCAGGTTGTTGATATCTTGAACCGCAGCCTCGGATTCCGTGCTGAGTCCCTGCACGGATTGGACTTCGATGTCGTATGCCCGTGCAAAATAACCGAACGCGTCATGCGCTGTTACCAAAATCCGCTGCTCCCGGGGAATCGATCCTATTGACTCCTGCGCGTAGGCGTCCAATTCCTCTAACTCTTTGCGGTATGCAGTCGCGTTGGCGAGATACGTGTCCGCGTTGACCGGGTCAATCGTGCCCATTGACGCAGCCACAAATTCCACTCCATGCATCCAAGCACTAACGTCCATCCATACGTGCGGATCAAAGTGCCCCTCGAATTTAGGTGGCTCGCGAAGATATTGCCGGTCCACGCCATCGGTGACGGCAAAAACAGGCTTACCAATCTCGGCAAGCTGTTCAAACCTCTCCGACATGCGTCCCTCGAGCATCAATCCGGAATAGACCACAACGTCCGCCTGCAAGAGTTGCCGAACGTCATGGCTTGTGGGCTTGTAAAGATGTGGATCGACGCCTTCCCCCATCAGACCCACCACGTCGTATTGCCCTGATCCAACGACGATCTTGACGATATCCGTAACCATGCCGCACGTTGTGACAATCTTCTTGGATTCCGATTGGAATGCCCGATGCGTCCTGGACGACGCGCTCGAGGATGGGCCGCAACCTCCGGCTACCATCACAACCACCGAGAGCAACCAAAATGCCAGTGGAGTTTCCGTTCGTCGGAGCATGGAACAGTACCTTTTGGGAATAGACGCTCAAGATAAGTTTGAGTACCCAAAAACTCTATTTTGTAAACCAAAAATAGTCAAGTCGTATTAGTTGAAAGGGGTGGATTTGCCTGATTTCTGGACGTTTTTGCCGTGCCTTCGCCGTATCTCGACCTCCGATCCCTCAATTCGCCTGTGCGAGCATCCTCCACGCCGTCGCATCATCGGTGATTTGGTTGACGGCGTAAAAACCCACCGATACGATGAGCCGGACGACCGACGCCAGGCGCAAATTGGACATGCGGGGCAATCATGCCTGGAACGCATACCAAGCCGCGAGGTTCACGTCGATGGGTTTGTCGATGGGTTTGACGTACTTCAAGCGATACAGGATGGAGATCGACCTCCGGCAAACCCATTTTGCGCCGGATACGGTGCCGTTGCCATACTCTCTGACCGCCTGGGCGAGTTCGCTTGTTGAGGCTCACGCGGAAGCCAAGTTCAGTAGTTTCTGCTACGAGATTGACGCCAACGTCTTTCCGTGCTTGGGAAACCGAGAAGGCTGTTACCGTTTGATGCGCGAAATTGCCCGTCGTGACGGATTTCTGCCGAGCGCCACTTGGCTATTGGAAAGCTCAGGGGAGAACGGTACGTCTGAGGTATGCGGGACAATTCAAGGAGTTCGGGACAACCGCGGGTTTGGAGCCATTCAGAATTTGGGAATCACGCCGGGACATCGCGGCCTGGGGTTGGGCACGACGTTGCTGTTTCGCACACTGCGTGGTTTTCAAGAGGTCGGCCTGCAACAGGCGTATTTGGAGGTGACAGCTCAAAATGTAGGTGCCGTCCGATTGTACGAGCGGTTGGGTTTTCACACCGTTCGCACCGTTTATAAGGCAGCCGACGTTGCGTATGCGTAGCCCGAACAGTACCCTCTAAGGCTACTCGATCTTTGGTTATCGGATGCTACCGAATTTTTGACGTGACCGGTTTCACACTTGGTTCGTATCAATACCTAATCTACGTTCTAGTGCTTTCTTTCCCGAGTGGACGAACGAGGCTTCCCTGATGGACAACGAGGTTCCGGGTACGTGAACCAAGAGATCTACACCCACCAACTGGCCAATGGACTGGTACTAGCGGCGGAAGCGATGCCATGGCTGGAGTCGGCCGCATTTGCCTTCCTACTGCCCGCTGGTTGTGCGCGCGATCCGGCGAAGCGGTTGGGCTTGGCTAATCTCACCTGCGAAATGGTCCAGCGCGGGTGCGGTGCACGGGGCAGCCGGCAGTTTGTCGAGGATCTCGAGATGTTGGGCGCCGATACGTCCGCCGGCATTTTGCCATCACATACGACCTTTGCCGGCGCGATGCCCTCGGACAGCCTACACGAGGTCCTGGGGATCTACGCCGATGTTGTACGGCGGCCCCAATTGCCACCCAACCAGCTAGAGGATGCGCAACAGGTCTGCATTCAAGAGATCCGCGCGGCAGAAGATGATCTAGCCCAAACCGCCATGACGGAGCTTCGCCAGAGGCATTACGGCGATCCATGGGGTCGCGCGACGCACGGCGTCGTCGAAGAGGTTTCCTCAACCCAACTGGGCGACATCGAGCAGGATATCGCGCACCACTATCGACCGAACGATACCATTTTGAGTGTAGCCGGCAAATTCGATTGGCACGCTTTGAAAGACCATGTTGAATCGATATGCGGCGATTGGCCGGCAGCCGTTATCTCTGCACCGGAGACGGATCAAGCAGCGGGCGGCTATCACCATCTACCCTCGGATTCCAGCCAGACGCATATCGGCGTTGCGTATTCCAGTGTCCCATACTCAGATCCAGGCTACATGCAAGCTCGTGGCGCCGTCGGCGTGCTTAGCGACGGGATGAGTTCACGATTATTTACGGAGATCCGAGAGAACCGCGGGTTAGTCTACGCGGTCTCTGCGGCCTGTCATTCGCTGCACGATCGCGGCAGTGTGCTTTGCTACGCGGGTACGACCACCGAACGCGCGCAGGAAACGCTCGACGTACTGACGGCCGAACTGTTGCGTTTGGCCGACGGCATCCAAGAGGATGAACTCAAACGCCTGAAGGCGCGGATCAAAAGCGCTTTGATTATGCAGCAAGAGTCGAGCACCTCGCGGAGCCGCTCGATCGCATTCGACTGGTATCACCTTGGCCGCATTCGGTCGCTGGACGAAGTCGGTGGTCTTGTCGATGGCCTTACCTGTGAGAGTATCAACGCCTATTTGGCCGAACATCCGCCGCAAGACATGGCCGCGGTCACCTTGGGTGAGAAGCCGCTGGAGACGCCCCTTGGAATTTCGTAATCAGACCTTGGACAACGGTCTGCAAGTCATCGCCGAATGCAATCCAAACGCGTATTCGTCGGCCTTCGGCTTCTTTGTGAACACGGGCTCGCGTGACGAGACGGACGTGATTTCCGGAGTCAGCCATTTCCTGGAACATATGGTGTTCAAAGGCACGCCCAAACGGACTGCGGCGGACGTTAACCGAGAACTCGATGAAATCGGTTCACAGTCCAACGCCTATACCAGCGAAGAGCATACAGTTTACTACGCAAGCGTGTTGCCGGAATTTCAAGCCAACGTCGTCGATCTGTTGGGTGACATTATGCGCCCTTCGCTTCGCAAAGAGGATTTCGAGGTTGAAAAGAAAGTCATTCTGGAAGAGATCGCAAAGTACGAAGATCAACCACCATTCGGAGCCACCGACAAGTGCATGGCCGCCCATTTCGTCGGCCATCCGCTCGGTCGGAGCGTGCTGGGCACCGCCGAGAGCGTAACCGCGCTGACCGCCACGCAGATGCGTGACTACTTTAACCAGCGATATAGCCCTGGCAATATTACGCTTGCCGCATCTGGCAAGGTCGACTTCGACGCCCTGGTCGCCCAAGCCGCCAAGATTTCGGCCGATTGGCAACCGTTTACCGTCCGCCGAGAAACACCGCGTGCCGCAGCAAGGTCGGCGATTAACGTGATCGAAAAAGCGCAGGCCGTCCAGCAGTACGCAGTGCAAATCGCCAATGGTCCCGCGGCGATGGACGAAGATCGCTACGCCTGCCGTCTACTCGCCACCGTGCTCGGCGACGACAGCGGCAGTCGGATGTTCTGGGAATTGGTCGACACAGGAGAAGCCGAGTATGCGTCGATCGGCACATATGAATTCCAAGGAACCGGAATCCAGATGACCTTTCTTTGCTGTGCCCCCGAGGATTGCAGAGCGAACCTCGGAAGGATCCACGAACTGCAAGAATCGGTCGAGCAGAACGGGATCACGGAAGACGAATTGGAGCGTGCCAAGAGTAAAGTCTGTTCGAGCATCGTGTTGCGAGCCGAGCGTTCGGCAAACCGCATGTTCGGCGTTGGCAGCGGTTGGTTGCAGCGTCGCGAGTACACCACCGTGCGAGAATCGGTCGATCGTTACAAGGCAGTCACGGTAGCCGACATTGTCGCGGTCGTCGAAAAGCACCCCTACACGACCAACACAACCGTTGTGGTCGGACCGCTAACCGATCTGCAGCCGCTCGGCTGAGGCCGACGATCGGCATATTCGGATCGATGCGAACCCATAACGAGGGATTCCCAGGCCGTGATCGAGCCAGGCTTGGGGGCGTATCTTGCGGCGATCGATATCTTAATAGTCGCGCATCCGACGTACTGTCGACGGACCGCACAGATCGACTGCACGAAGGCACATGAAATCGTCATGAGCATACGTGCCGATCCAACGTATGAACTCCTTCCTATCCCCATGATTTTGCTTGCTTTGCTCTCGAGGTCGCCATGAGACTCTCCCTATTGCTTTTGCTCGCAGTGTGTGCACTGTTTACTGAACAGGCTGCCGCTCAATCCGCCTTTCGTACCGCTTGGGGTCGACACCTGGGATGGGGCGTGGGGCCTGGATACCACAGCTACTCTCAGTTTGGAATCAGCCCGTGTGACGCCCTAGGCCATCAGCACGAGATGCCATGCACCACGTGTCCCTCATCGCCGGCTCAAAAGGTGACGATGTTCTACGGAAACGGCGGGGGATCGGTCTTGTCTGCGGGCCAACCCGCCATCTCACACCAACACTACCCAACGATGACGCCTCGAGTCCCCGCGTACTTCGTTCCCGTTGGCCCACAACTGGCACCTCAGCAGCCACACTTGGCCCCTACGGCACCACCCGCCAGTGTGGCACCCGCACCGCTAGCGTCGGCCCCAACCGCCTACCGAATCCCCTCGTACCAACCTCAATATGGTGGAATGCAAAGAGCGGCAGCAACCCCACCACATCTTGTCAATCCGTTCGTCGCGCCCCCTGGCATGACGCATTTTTTGTGGCCTCGCTGGTTGGTCACCGATGATCAAAGTAGTTGGCAAAGTGCCGTGGTCAGAGATTTTTGACTTGCAGCTGATAGCTCGCCGGGTTGCACGATACTGATCATCGAACTGCCCTTGAAGTGATCGCCGGCCGCGTCCTGGAGGGCCGTTTTCAGCTTTTGGCATTGAGCGTCACCGATCTGTTTAGACAGCGTCGAGAGCGACAACTCAATTCGATCTTTCTTTCCGGCAAAAGCCGGCGCGAGAAAGCAGACACCGACTTCTTTGTCTGCAACGGCTCCCCGCAGTCCCACGCCGCCAGCACCCCATTTAAGACTTCCTCCACACTTCTGCCAGCCGGCAATGAGTGATTTGAAGCATTTTCCGTCTTCCTTACTCGCCTCAGTATAGAACTGGTCCTCATCCATGGTCCCAACACGGCACTTCTTCTTCTCATCGTAGTAAGATGGCATTCGATCACCTTTCCATGAGGGCATGTGACGGTCGTCATCGAAAGCAGACACCATGACGCCTTCCATTGCTTTACCTGATTGATCGACGACCTTGCCACGTATCGTCTCGGAATCTGCATGAACAGTGGAAACAAAACACGCCACCGTTATCACGGCAAACCAAATCGGTTTCTTCATCGATGGCCAACTAACAACTTAAATGTTTCGTGTTTGACGGATCCAATTGATATGCGTGCGCGTCGCAGTGGAGTTCGTCGGTTGCGGCGGCAAGCGGGTGGACGAGGTGGATAGGGTAATCATCATGGATCGTCAGGTCTCTAACGAGTCCGCGATCGGCGTTTAGGATCGATCGTGCATCGGCTGCCATCACTCTTGCGCGATCGACCATTTCATCGTGTGCGTCCATTTTTTGCAATCCTGTGGGGGAATCGAAACGTTTGGAAAAACTCCTTAATTGTAGCCCCCGCCCCGAATCCTCAAACCGCGCTTTTGCGCACCTGTCGCACAGTACCAATGCAAACACACCACCAGCAAACAAGTTACGAAATCGAAAGGTCGAAAAAGGCCGGTTTAGGTCCCAGTACCGAAAGGAAGAAACAATGCACGAAATCGAAGTCAAAGTAACCAAGCACGGCAACCGGAAGTTCTTGGTCATGTACTACAAAGATCCGATCACCGGCAAACGTGAGCAGCGCTCGACGAAGCAATCGAAACGGCGCGAAGCGGATCGCGAGGCCGCGAAGTGGGAAGCCGAGTTGCGCGAGGGACGCTACAAGCGAGCAAGCTGCATCACCTGGGGAGAGTTTCGCGAGCGGTACGAAGACGAAGTTCTGCCGAGCCTCGCCCGCAACACGTTCAACGCTGTCTCAAGCGTATTCAACGGACTCGAGCGGATTTGCGAACCGCAAAAGCTAAGTCAGTTGACGGCTGAGCGGCTGAGCTACTTTCAAAAAATGCTACGAGAAGGCGGGCGAAGCGAAGCCACGATTCGAACCTACTTGGCACACCTGAAAGCCTCGCTGAAATGGGCAGTTGAAATGGAAATGCTGGCCAGCGTGCCCAAAGTGAAGATGCCGCAACGGGCCAAAGGTCAGAAGATGATGAAAGGCCGCCCAATCAATGGCGAGGAATTCGATCGGATGCACAGTTCTGTGTCGCTCGGCATGGTGCGCCTTTCGGCAGAAGACGACGCAGAGATCGCTGCCCGTAAACGTCAGCGAGCCGCAAACATCTCACAGACAATCATCGCATCGTGGCAGCACTTGCTTACCGGCCTCTGGCTATCAGGGCTACGTCTCGGCGAAGCGCTCGACTTGTACTGGGACGATGAAACGAAATGGACGGTTGACCTGAGCGGCCGGCGTCCGATGTTCCGGGTTCGGGCTGAGCTGGAGAAAGGCAATCAAGACCGCTGGCTTCCGATGACGCCTGACTTCGCCGAGTTCCTTGAATCAACGCCAGAAGCCGCCAGAACGGGGCCTGTGTTCCGATTGCTGGGCTTGCGCGGTAAAGACTGCCGCGACTTCGATTGGGTGTCACGCATCATCTGTCGCACTGGCAGGGCGGTTGGCGTGAAAGTGAACACCGATCCAAAGACGGGCAAGGTGAAGTACGCCAGCGCTCACGACCTCCGGCGTTCGTTTGGTTCTCGCTGGGCTCCGCGCGTCATGCCGATCGTTCTGCAGCAGTTGATGCGTCACGAGTCGATCGAGACGACGCAGAAGTACTACATCGGGCAGGATGCCGAAGCAATGGCCGATGAAATCTGGCAAGCCGCCGAGCGCGTTGGCACTTTTGTTGGCACTAGCTATTTTGAGACGATCGACAAGAAAACAGCAAAGCCGCAAACCAGTTAAGGTTCACGGCTTACAAAGTCGGGCTGAGAGGATTCGAACCTCCGACCTTTTGACCCCCAGTCAAACGCGCTAACCAGACTGCGCTACAGCCCGAAGTTGTGTTTATTAAAGTACTTGTGTACAGTAATCTGATCATGGATTTTGTCAAGTGCACGTAACTCCTGCACATAACGGTGATCAGAACGGCTCGTCCCAGGAAGCTGTGGTTCCGCAAGCAAACCAAGACTTAGCACGTCCGGATTGATGGAACGCAGCATAATTTACGCACCGACGACAAGATTCTAAAAGATGTTACAGCCACGTGGTTGGTGCGCAAAAATCGCTGGACCGATTCCAACCAGTGAAATCACAAAGCCGTTTGACGTCGGCTCTCCTACGCAATCAGCGGTTTGCTAGACTTTTTCACCGGGTAGGCGGCGACGCTCTCCCGCTGGCAAGAGTTTGGCACCTCTCCACGACACAATAGAGCAACCACGAGACAACAAAAACCCACGCACCGACGCTGCAGACACCAACGGCTTGGTGGAGCAGTTGCAGTGGTTCGCCCTCCATCAAGCCGATCACTGGCCGCCCATCCCAACGCCTGACGGCAACGCTGGTTGTGGCGAACACACCGGCACTCAACAAGCCGCCGGCTGCCGCCATTCCCAACGTCGAGAAACACAACGATCGAGTTGCATCTCTACTCTTCAGGCCTAAGTGAAACCAAACATTTGCGAGAAAGCCGATGAAGGCACCAATTACGATCGCCGATTGCGGCAGTACGACGCCTGCCGATGACGCCATTCCCGCTACGCAAACGATCACGCCGACGCCAATTGAGTGGAGCCCATGCACCTTCCAGATAAAACCGTTGCAAACGCTCCACACCAAAATTCCGGCAGACGTTCCGATAAGAACATTGAGAAGTGCTAGGGCGGCACGGCCGTCTGCATGGAACGTTTGAGCGCTTACAAATAGGGAAGCACCCAACCATAACAACATCGTCCCCAATCCCTGTCGTGCTGAAAGATCGAAATTACATGGGATGCTGTCAGGAACTCCCAGATTCCACTTGAGACCTGAAAAAGCAACAGCCATGACGAGCAGCCCGCCGCCGAAATCAATCGTCCCGAGCTTCTCCAACCAACCATCTCCCCAGACCCAATGGGCAATCGGAGCAAACACAAATGAGCTCCATAGTACGCCAATCAAGCCCAGCCAAATGCCTCGAAACCGTTGTGACCAGACAATCCAAAGCGGCACGATTGCGAGCAATAGACCTGTCCATCGAAACAAGCACTCCAATACGTGAGGGACGTGGGTATTTGGGCGACGACTCGGGAAATGGGGACCATTCGTTTTTGCGACGGGGAACACCTCGTTCATGCCCACGTAATCAAGACCTCCAATTAGACCGCCACGTCCAAACGAATCAGTTTCGTCGATTTTGGCGTCTTCAATCTCCATTATTTCCTGAAGTGAGAGCATGGGTTGGATTTCATATGGGTCGACTTTTGGCACGGTGCCCCAAGAGGGCCCGAAGGCGAGTGAATAGATCCAAAGTCCCCACGCAATCAATAGCGACGCGACCAGAACAGGAAGCCGGCCCCAAATATCGTCAACACCATTCCCCTGAAACCGTGAGGTTAAGACGAGCGCGAAACCTGCAGTCGTAAAGACCATTGGCAAGACGGTCATGATCAGCAACCAAGCCACATCGCCTGAATCAATCTGCGTCGCCCAACTAGTCATTTCTGTTCCTTCAGGAGCTTGCCTCGACCGCGTTCAATAACCAGGTCAATATCGACCTCGGTACCCGCAAACGCCTCGACACATGTTTCCACAGGGCCGTCGGGCCAATGGACCACGATCCGATCAATGGTGGTCACGGAGCCAAGTCCAAAGTGGACGCGGGCGTCATTACTCGCCAAGTAGCTACTGGCAGGGAGTACTGTACCCATCCAGGCCTGGCCACCAGCCTCAATCTTCACCACAGCTCCCAATGCATCGCGCTGTAATCGCCGATCAAGAAGTCGCAGACGAAGCCAATGGCCAGTCTTTTTCAAGTCGTTGCGGTAGTATCGAGTTCGGCTCCCCGAGTTAGTTACGATCAGGTCCAGGTCACCGTCCTCGTCTGGATCGCCATAGATTAACGACCTTCCCGAACCCAATGCGCGCGTGAAGTCTCCACCAAGTTCGACAGTTCCATCTCGAAGCCGAGTGGGCTTCTCAGACAGCATTAGCATATTGCGATCGTGATAATCACGCCAAAATGCCGCAGTATCTTTGATCATTTCACGATGAACTTGAAATCTGCTTTCCCCATGGGGTGGAAAACCAGAGTTGCAGGGGATCACCAGACCGTTTACGAGCGGCAGATCCAAATCTCCATCATGATCGAGATCGACTAATGCCGCTCCCCAACCGGTATGCCCGCGGCTGGCACGATCCAGACCCGCGACATCGCTGTGATCCTTGAAATGTCCGGTGCCATCATTGTGGTACAGCGTTGTCGTTTCGCCCCACAGGTGCGTGACCACCAGATCGAGAGACAAGTCGCCATCGAGATCGCCAACAGCAATTCCCATGCTCCCTTCGGCTGATCCAGCTTGATTGACTGCCACACCGCGAATCACAGCTTCGTCTTTGAATTGGCCGTTCTTCTGATTCACCCAAAGACGGTTCGGATGAGCATCATTGGCGATGTAGATGTCGATCCAGCTATCGCCTGTGAAGTCGGCACAGACAGCCGAAAACCCATAGGTACTCGCTTTTGAGAGGCCGGATGATTCGGTCACATCCGAGAATTGCGGGATCAAATTCGGACTGCCCTGCACCTCTTGGACCCCGTCATTGTGATACAACCGATCGATCGTTTGGGAGAACTTGTTGGGTCCGCAGTAGCTGACATACCCCTGGCGAACTCCGCATGCCACGGAAAAACCATAGGTGTCGTCGCGGGCATAGTTGACGACTACGAGATCTAAGAGCCCGTCGCGATCGTAATCCAGAAATGACGCTCCGGTGCCCCACTCAAGTTCTTCAAACCCGGCGGCTTGAGTGACATCTACAAACCGCATGTTGCCCTGGTTGAGCAACAAGCGATCCTGTCCGACGGCAGTCACGTAGATATCTGCGTCCCCGTCGTTATCGACATCGCCAACGGCACAGCCCATCCCATAGCCCAGCCGCTCCACGCCAGAACCGGCTGAAACGTCACGAAACTTGCCATCCTCCATCCGGTAGAGACGACTTTGCACGCTTACGTCTGGCGCGAACTCCCCCACGGCTTCAGGTGACTTTCCACTATTCACCAGAAACAGATCCAAGAGGCCATCATTATCAAAGTCGTACAAAGCACCTCCAGAGCCGACAGATTCTGGCACATAGTATGTTCCAAGAGGTCCCACCGCATGAACAAAGTTCAAATTGACCGAATCGGTCGCGTCTACAAATGTTACGGACTCCGCCACAGGCAACAGCGCGTCATGGGCGCAGTCGTAGAGGCGCTTCCTGGCGACGTCCGATGGCAGCAGCAGCAATGGCAACTGAGTTCGCTGTTGCTGCCGAATGATCCCGGCCGCCCCAGCTCCAATTACCGCCAGGACGACAAGCATACGATGCCAGGGTACGCCCTGCTTAGGAGTCGATTTCAAACTCATCAGCGGCTACTCGGCACTTCGTGGATAAAGTCCTTGAACATTCGTCAGTCTCAGGAGCAGATTCGCTTCCTCGATCTTACGGCAAGGAATCTGGCAAATCACTGGCCATCTTACGAGTTCCGAATTACGTTGGGTTGCCGCCACTACCTGGGGGCAGCCGCGGCGGATGCTCTTCGCGTGGAGGTTTCTTCGCCGAATTTAGTGGGTGATTGTGGGCGTCAGATGGAGCTTTCCGCAGTAGAAGAGAATTCGAATTCGATAGTTCTCGAAGGATCGGAAGCCGCGAGCGGCCGACTTAATGGCCTGGATGCGGCTGTTGAAGC
>PVBE011305367.1_pt1 | contig 29274 bp, 24 predicted proteins | sample 1631181 | NCBI WGS metagenome assembly PVBE01 (sample SAMN08397723, study PRJNA350692) | Marine metagenome, whole genome shotgun sequencing project. | isolation source: water | place: Pacific Ocean | collected 2012-04
AAAAAAAAGAAGGTTGGAAAATACTAAATATCCAAAAAAAATCTAATGTAGATTTTGCAAATATCAACATCCATCGTGGTTACATCAAACCGCTAATGAATATGTTTAAAAAAAGATGAAAAGAATAGTCCAAATATTTTTCATAATAACCCCATTGTTTATCATTGGACAAAACCCCACTTTTGAAGCAAAAGCAGACACCAATAAATTACAACTCGGTGAAGAGTTCTCTGTAAATTATGAGCTTACTCTTTCTGCTACTATAGACCCTAAAACAATTGATTTCCCCAACCTATCAGATTCACTAGGAAACAATTGGGAGCTAAGAAAAGTAAATCCTATTGAAAATAGTTCCATTAATATAAATGGAGATCTTTTTATGAAAATATCTCAAGAGATCATAATTGCAAATTTTGATTCTGGAAAATATGAATTACCCCCTAAAATAGCCACAATAGGTAGGGACTCTATATATTCAAACACACTAATTTTAGAAGTTAATCCAGTAGCTGTTAAAAATAACAATGAGATCAAAGACATCAAAAACATTAAAGAAGACCCTTTTACTTTTTGGGAGAATATCTTATTAAAGTTAAAAGCAATATTTCAATGGATTCTTAAAAACTGGATTATAATTATATCGATAATTGCAGGTACAATATTGGCTATTTATGTGTTTTATAGATTAAAAAATAAAAATGTAATAGAAACAAAGGCTGATTCAACACCTACACCTATAAAGCTTCTAAATAAACTTAAAGAAATTGAAAATGATAAATTATGGCAAAATGGGAAATACAAATTATATTTTTCTGAAATTGATGCAATACTTTGGGAGTTCATAGAATTTAAATACAAGATTCCAACTTTTGAAAAAACAAGTAAAGAAATTCTAGATGAGTTAAGGCTAACTTCCATTTTACAAGAAGATATTTCTCTTCTTAAAAAACTATTCAACATTTCTAATATGGTGAAATTTGCCAAACAAACTCCGAACCAGCAAGAAAATGAATTTGCAATGAAGTTTACTAGATCCTTTATTGAAAAAGAAATTAACAGTGAAATAATTTCTGAAGAATAACTAATTCATGAAGTTAAACAACAGACATATTATAATAATTACAATACAGTTTATGGCTGTATTTCTGATCTCTTTTTTTTATACTGAAATCTTATCATATTTCGACTATGTAGCTTCAGATGAAAAATTAATGGGGGTATCTTCTTTTTATTTCATTCATTTACTATATGTAATACCATTGATTACTATTTATTACATATGGAAAATAACCAAGCATGACCTGTCAATTAAAACTTCTTCTACAATTTTATTACAAGGAACAGACAACAACTATTTCTCTTGGTTAAACCACCTCTTTTTTACATTGAAAATATTTGCTTTAGTGATGTTTATCGTTGCCTTATCTCGACCACAATTAAATGAAGAAATGGCATTTCAAAAAAAGCATAAAACTGATGGAATAAACATTATGATCTCTTTAGATGCTTCAGGAAGCATGCTAGCAGAAGATTTTAAACCAAATAGATTTGAAGCTGCTAAGAATGTAGCTATTCAATTCGCCAAAGACAGACCAGATGACCAGCTTGGACTAGTTGTATTTGAGGGGGCAGCTTACACTCAATGTCCTCTTACTGCAAATTTCATGGATATTTCTAGAAGAATCAACAAAGCAAAAACAGGATTATTAGAAAGAAATCCAGGAACAGCTATTGCTGAAGGAATTCTTGTTGGTGTAAATCGTTTAAAAGAGTGTGAAAACAAAGGAAGTAAGGTCCTAATATTATTAACCGATGGGAAAACAACTGCAGGTAAATACCACCCTTTAGCTGCAGCTAATATTGCAATGAATGAAAAAATTAAAATTTACACTATAGGTGTTGGAACTAATGGAAAAGCAAAAACTCCAGTAGCAATTGATCATTTTGGTAGATATATTTATGATTATCAAAAAGTAGAGATCGATGAAGAATCTTTAAAAGAAATTGCAGCAAAAACAGGAGGGAAATATTTTAGAGCAACCAATAATGAAAAATTAAAAAATATATATGCTGAAATTAATCAGCTTGAAAAAGCTGAGATCCCAAATGACCAACAATACGACATAGATCTTCCTGAAAAAGCAGGTCTATTTATTGGGTTAGGTCTCATACTATTATTGTCAAGCTTTTTCATGAAAAACCTAATCATAAAATCAATACATTAAAATTGGAGCAACAAATAAAATATCAATTTAATTTCAAAAATGGTTTTTTCATCATACTAATTGTTGAATTGATCTTGTTTGGTATCCTCTACGCATATTACAACTATTTCCTACTTGAAATGGAAGAATTCAGGTTTGAGAACCCTCAATACTTATGGGCATTAACAATGCTTCCTTTATTACTATTCATTTGGACTTATAGGTTAAAATGGAAAAACAAAGCAATTCTAAAATATAGCTCGTTTAAATTATTACCATTTACAACACCAATAATTTCAAATTTTAGAACCATTATTAAATTCCTTCTCTTAAGTTCAGGTTTGCTTTTTTTTATAATTGCATTAGCAAATCCTCAATACGGAGAAAATAAAAGAACTGTTGAAAGGAAGGTTATTGATGTAATGATAGCTTTAGATATCAGCAAAAGTATGCTTACCGAAGACATTTTACCTGGAAAAAACAGACTTTTTGTAGCTAAAAGCTATATAAAAAAATTAATAACTGAATTAAAAGGGAATAAAATAGGGATTGTTCTATTTGCAGGTGATGCGATTTTATATCAACCTATGAGCATTAACCATGAGCTAGCGATCATGTCACTTGATAATGCCAATACAGACTTAATTCCTTCACATGGAACCGATCTAAAAAAAGCTATTGATGTCTGTTACAACTCTTTTGAAATTGAAACTGAAATTAAAAAATCAATTATATTAATTTCTGATGGTGAAAATCATGAAAACAGCCCTATCCAAACTGCAAAAAATATTAATGAAAAGCACAATATTACTATAAATACTGTTGGAATAGGAACCTTAAAAGGTGGCTTAATTCCCATTAAAAAGAAAAATAAAATTATCAGCTATAAAAAAGACAACGAGAACCATACAGTTACATCTAAATTACAAGAACGAGTCTTAAGGGAAGTTGCTAATTCTAGCAACGGTTCATATACAAGAGCTGATAAAAGAATAATTAACATAGATAATATAATTGGCAATTTAGATGATAGTAAAAAACGTGCAGATAATTTAGAGATCTACACTAAGCATGATGATCAATTCCAAAAATGGTTAATTATAGGAATCATTTTATTTTTGCTACATCTAATTATACCTGAAAACAGGAGTAGGTATGCTAATAAAATTCAATTATTTAAATCATGATTAATTATATAAAATACTTTACTGTCTGTTTAAGCTTTATAAGTGTAATCTCTTATTCACAAAGTGATGCTAAAATTAAGTTTAATGAAGGAATTGAGGCATATAATGAAGGTGATTATGAAAATGCTCAAAAATTATTTGAAAAGGCATATGAACTAGATAAAGATTATTCAAAAGCAATTTACAATGCTGGAAACTCAGCTTATTTAAATGGCGAAATTGAAAATGCTGAAAGCTATTACAATAGATACATTGAAGATCAACAAGACAATAAACTTAAAGCAGAAGCATATCATAATTTAGGCAACTTATTCTATAAAAAATTCCTAGCTGATAAAAAGAAATCTGAAAATAATCCTGATCCTCAACAAAATAAAGATCAAGAATCTAATATTGATAATCTTAAAAAAAGTATAGATTATTATAAAAATGCATTGAGAGCTAATCCCAATGATGATGAAACTAGATACAATCTATCTTCTGCATTAAAACATATTCCTCCTCCCCCCCCACCATCAGAAGACAACCAAAAGAAAAAAGAAGATCAAAATCAGGATAAAGACAAAGAAGAGAAGAAGGATCAACAACAAAACCAAGATCAAAACCAAGAAGACAAAAAAGAGGAGAATAAACAAGAGGAAGAGGAAGAAAAAGAAGGAGAGATCTCCAAAGATCAAATGGAAAAAATATTAAAAGACATTAATAATGAAGAAAAGAAACTAATGGAGCAAATGATGAAAGATTCATTAAAAACCAAAAAAGGTGGTGCTAAAAATTACAAAGATTGGTGATATGAATTTGAATTCAAGAAATATACTTCATAATTATACAATTGCACTATTTTTTTTAATAAGTAGTTTCAATTCATTTACTCAATCTCTTGAATTTTCTGCTACTGTAGATCAAAGCAACATATCATCAGATAATTATATCAGGTATACTATTCAAACTAATAATAAGATCTCAATTGACAAAACTGGCTTTTCGAACTTCAATGTTCTTCAGGGGCCATTTACTAGCTCCTCTAGTTCTGTATCCATAATTAATGGGAAAGTTAATAAAAAAGAAAAATTTACATTTACCTACATACTATCCCCTACAAAAACAGGTCAATTAAAAATAGGACCAGCTTCTACTACCTATAAAGGAAAAACTTATACTACAAACTCAATTACTATAAGCGTAGCAAAAGGAAATAAGCCCATTAATGAAAAAGAGAATGAAGGTGATAACTCTAAAACAAAAAATACTGGTAATTTATTTGCAAGTATCAATTTAAATAAAACAAAAGTATTTAAAGGTGAAAGTGTTCTTGTTACATATAAAATCTACACTAGATATAATAGCTTACAGATAACAGACTATGATCTTCCATTAAAAGAGGGCCTTTGGGTTGAAGAATTAAAATATAGTGGTAACGGATGGCCTCAGAAAAGAGAGGTTATTAATGGAATGACATACAATGTACTTACCTTAAAAAAAGAAATAGTAATTCCTCAAGTTACTGGAGAAATCAAAATCCCAGAAATAAAATTAGAGGCATTGGTCAATCAATCAATGTTTGGTTGGGGATCTGAAGTAAACTTCAAAAGTAATTCGCCCATATTAAATGTACTGCCAATTCCAAAAAAAGACAAACCTGAAAGTTACTCTGGACAAGTTGGTAAAAATTACAAACTTGACGTAAAACTTTCATCAAATGAAATTAATATAGATGAACCCATTGACCTAAGCATTAAGATTAGTGGAAATGGTAACATTAATAATCTTGAAATGCCAACATTAGATTTTTCTTCAATATTTGAAGTATATCCACCTGAATTAAAAGACAATGTAAATATAACAGCCACTGGAATTTCAGGAACAAAAGAAGTCAATTATATTCTTATCCCAAGACATTATGGATCTTATACAATTCCAGAAATAAACGTTTCCTATTTTGACCCTAAAAAGAAAAGATTTATCCATTTAAATTACCCTAAGCAGCAAATTAATGTACTAAAGAATGGTCAGTCAAACGATCAGGGGCTCACTTCCAATGATGCTGAAAACAACTCGGTTATCAATCCTCAAAAAATTAAAATATTAAATAAAGACATCAGACATATAGAAACTAAAAGTACTCTAAGAAAAGAAAAATCTACTTTCTATGGAACATTCAATTACTGGTTCTTACTGCTCCTTCCATTAATCCTTCTTGGAGTCTTTTTTTACATCTATAGACATAAAGTAAACAATACAGATCATGAATTAATTAAAAGAAGAGGAGCAGGTAAAAAACTAGAGAAAAAATTTGCACTTGCACAAAAGCACTTGAAATTACAAGATCAAAAAAAATTCTATGATGAATTATACCGTTCCTGGATCAATTACATTTCACTTAAGTTCAAGCTACCTATTGCTGAGCTTAATAAGCAAACTATCCAATCATCCCTAGAAAAGCACGCAGTTAACAAAGAACACATCAAAGAACTAGAGAGTATACTACAAGAATGTGAAATGGCTCAATACGCTCCTTTAAAAGAAGAAAATGCTAATCTAACTTTTCAAAAAAGTAAAAATCTCATCTATAAAATTGAAAAACATGTTAAAATATAGATACTTTATTGTTTTTATGCTTTTTTCCATGCCTCATCTTCTATGGGGATTTGATGCTAATTCTGCTTTTATAAATGGCAACACATTTTATGAAAAAGAACAATATAGTCAAGCAAAACAAGAATATTTATCCTGTATAAACAACAACTACTATTCAAAGGAGCTTTACTTAAATTTGGGTAATTCATATTTTAAACTCGACAGCATACCTCAAGCTATTCTTTTTTATGAAAAAGGGTTAAAGATTGCCCCTGATGATAAAAATCTTCAATACAATTTAAACCATGTAAATAGCATAATCAATGTACAATCTAATAAAAACAAAGGTGTGCATCTAAATGATATTATTTATGGCTATCTAAATAAAAATGCTGATTTCTGGGGATATGCCTCAATTATTAGTATTTCTATAGTATGTATATTACTATTGATTTATATAGTTTTCAATAATATGAAATATAAAAAAGTTAGTTTTTACAGCGCTTTATCTTTCTTCCTTATCACTATTATATTCATCTATTTTGCTTCAATAAGTAAATCTAAAATGGAGCAATCAAATTTTGCTATCGTTTTTTCTCCTTATGTTGAATTAAAGACAAAACCATCCTTAAATTCTCCTACTGCCTTTGAATTAAGAGATGGAAATAAAGTTAAAATTGTTGATGAAAATGAGCATTGGTATGAAATATCACATGGAGAAGGTGAAATAGGATGGATAGAAAAAACTCATTTGAAAAGAATTTAAGATGACTAAATCTGATAAGATAAATTATGTCATTAATCAGCTAGAAAGATTATATCCAGCACCTCCCATTCCTTTACAACACAAAGACCATTACACTCTACTTGTAGCAGTTCTACTTTCTGCACAATGTACAGATGAGAGAGTAAATAAGATCACTCCTTTACTTTATGCAAAAGCAGATAATCCCTTTGATATGATTAAGCTAAGCATTGAAGAAATAAAAGCCATTATTAGACCCTGTGGATTATCACCAAGAAAATCAGCTGCTATCTATCATTTATCAAAAATTCTTATTGAAAAATACAATGGTATTGTTCCAGACAAAATAGAATTATTAGAAGAACTACCTGGAGTAGGACATAAAACAGCATCAGTTGTAATGTGCCAAGCATTTAATGAACCAGCATTTCCTGTTGACACCCATATCCATCGATTAATGTATCGCTGGAACTTTACTAATGGTAAAAATGTGATACAAACAGAAAAAGATGCTAAACGATTATTCCCTAAAGAGCTATGGAATAAACTCCATCTACAAATCATCTATTATGGAAGAGAGTATTCACCAGCAAGAAGTCCTAAAAAAGATAGAGACTTTATAACCATGAAAATTGGGAGAAGGTCAGAAATATTGAGATTAAAATAAAATCACCTTAAATTATCTTCAAAAAGCTTTAAGATCCTTTTGTATTCATCAATCCAGCTAGATGCTTCTTTAAAACCATGAGGTTCTAAAGGGAATAGTGCCAATTCCCAATTTTCTTTTCCTAATTCAATGAATCGTTGTGACAATCGCACAACATCTTGGAATTGCACATTGTCATCCAATACGCCATGCAGCATTAATAAATGATCTTGTAATCCTTCTGCAAAATAAATGGGAGAGCTTCTCCTAAATGCAATACTATCTGTAACAGGTGTATTTAAAATATTTGATGTATACTCATGATTATAATGTGCCCAATCTGTAACAGATCTAATAGCAGCACCACATTTAAATTTCCCTGGATCTGTAAGTAATGCCATAAGGGTTATAAAACCACCATAGCTACCTCCATAGATTCCAATTCTATTTTTATCAATCCCTTTTTCATCAATTAAATATTGTCTACCTGAAAGTTGATCTTTTAAATCCCATCCACCCATATATCTGTAAATGGCAGTTCTCCAATCTCTTCCATATCCTTCAGATGCTCTATAATCTATATCTAAGACTGTATAACCTTTCTCAACTAATAAATTATGGAACATGTATTCTCTATAATATCCACTCCACCAATTATGAGCATTTTGAAGATAACCTGCACCATGCACAAAAATAACACCAGCACCATTGTCCTTTTCTGGTTCTGGTTCATAGATTCTAGCAGGAACCATCTTCCCATCTTCACCTTTCACTTGAACAATCTCTGGATCTATCCATTGATACGATTTAAATTCATCTGTTGTTGATGATGTGATTTGAGATGCCTTAGCAGCTGCTAAATTATTACATACAAAAAGCTCCCATGGCTTATTTTTATAAGAATATAAATAAAGCAATTGAGATTCATCTGGTGATACTTTAACATCAAAATTTCCATCACCTTCAAGAATTAATATCAACTCTTTAGTTTTCCAGTCAAGCTTATAAAAACTCCTATTACCTGGATGTTCTTTATTAAGGGATAGGAAAAATGAATTTCGATCTCTTGACAATTGAACATCTCTCACCTCAAATTTTCCATTAGTAAGCTGTTTTTTCTTCTGATTCTTAAGATTACATATATACAAATGAGAATATCCTGTCTGTTCTGATTGGAACCAAATTGATTGATCATCTTTCATCCATCCAACTGACCCTGGCATAGCATTCCAACCTGAAATTCCTGGTCCTCCAATCCAAGCATCATCATGCTGATGATCAAGCTCTGTTAGCTTTCCTATAGAAAGATCTAAAAGTGTAATCCAACGATCCTTATTATCGTAGGATTTAATCTCTATAATGGCTTTGTCCCCCTTCCTATTAAAGTAAGGTCCATGGTAAATAACAGGTTTAACTTTTTCTGATTCACCTGTAAAAAAACCTTCATTATAATCTCTCTTATAAACAGGAACATTATATATACCTGTTAAATGGTCTATAGCAACTAAATAAGAGGTATCCTTTAAAAGATCATAAACAAATAATTCATGAGTTGGATCTTTTTTTCCCACTTTAGGTCTTGCGGATTGTGATTTGGACCAACCACTTTCTGTAGTATAATTCTCAATATGCGTCTGTTTTCTTTTAGGATAATCTGACAATACATAAACTACTTTACTTTGATCAGTAGAAATGCTCAATTTCTCAATAGTTCTATCATTTATTTTAATGGGAGGTCTTTGCCATGACCTTTCTTTTTTCTGAATAATTTCTTGCCTTTTTTTATCATTTTCCCTAGATAATAGCACATCAAATAATTCCATTTGTTGCTCTAACAAATAGGCTTCCTGTTCATTAATAGATTTTTTACTTTTTTTCTTTTCAAACCTGATAATCTGTTTAAAACTTGGCTCTTTTAGGTTAATACTATAAAGCTCATTTTCTAAACAGAAATAAATCAGCTCAGGATCATTAACCAATTGAACTGAATGAATGGGTTGATAAGCCTCATAAATAACTTTAGGGAGATCTTCACCTTGATTCCATTTTAAGATCCTTCCATCTTTGATATAAACATAAAAATCTTCTGAATTATGCTTTACCATTTTTTGATGAGCAAGTAAATTTAAATCTTCATCATTTAACAACGAAACCTCACCATCAGCATAAGTGTAATATTCAGATACATTAATGTTTTCTGGATTCCATTTAAAAGTGAACTGACCATTAGGAAGCCATTGATGATCTGATGGCCAGTGACCAATAAAGTCTTTCCCTTTCATGATATCTTCCAGCTTCAGCTGTGCAAATGAATAAGAAACAAAAAAACTAATTACAAGAAGAAGAAAACACTTACATTTCATGAGACAATTTTAATGTAAGTTTAATAAAAAAAGGGTCGCTATACGACCCTTTTAATTGATTAATTAATAAATCGATAAATTCTATTATTAAGTCGAACCACTATTTCTTCTTTATCAGATAAATATTGATTAAAAGCTGCCTTCTGCCCTTCACTAATTTTAAAATAAGCATCACTGAATTTTTTTACTGAAATAGCTTCAGTAATTTCCTCTTCATTTATCGTACTTTCCACCCAGCTATCACTATAATAATAAAATGTCTTGCTTCCTATATTACGTATGGTTTTAACATTTGCTGAATTTCCATCTTTATCGGTATAAGAAATATATCCACCAGCATTTTCTTCAGGGGCTGACATGCTCATAGAAATTTCCTTTTTTTGTTTACGTAGCTCATTAGCATTAGCACCCTGCACTTCATCTAACATCATTAATCCTTCTTCACTTTCTTCGATCAACATATCCTGATTTGCCATAAACATATCTTCTTTTGCCAGAAATGCTGTATATGGAGTTAAAATACCATGCTCCTTGCTTAAGCTTACCAATTCGTCTATCCATTCAGGGTGTTTACCATTAAGGTCTATCTGATCAATTAAAAAACCAACCCTTCTAGATGCCCATATTTTTTCTATGTAATCATTATTGGCTAAATCTTCATGAGACTCCAGTAAAACATCATAAGTAAATGATTTTTTCTCACCCCCTATCTTTCCAGTTAATGTAATGGTACTTTTCCCTGGTTTGTTGTATTTCCCTACCCAAATAAGCTGACTTCCTTTAAATAGATCAGGAAGCTTATCTGGATAAGTAGTTCTAATATCTGTATTGCTAAACCGAATCTGAATATCAGTCATAACTGGACTGCTAATGTTATTGTATAGCTGTGCTACTGAGCTTTCAATGTCCTCATTGGGTTTTACATATGCAGATAACCCTCCATTATTAGAAGTCAATCTATCTAGTAAACGTGCATTTACATCATTTCCTACCCCAAAAGCAAAGATCCTGGCGCCTACACTATTAGCAGCAGTTACATTTTTAGATATCATCATTTCATTTTGTTCTCCTGATGTTGGCAATCCATCTGTAAGAAATATAATGTAATTAGGTTTTCCATTGTCTTTAAAAAGCTTCATCGCTTTTAATAATGCATCATTTATATTGGTGCCCCCACCAGAGGAAATAGTGCTTACAAAATGTAAGGCTTCTTTTTTTGCAGCAGAGGAATAAGACTGGATCTCCTGCTTGTATAAATTAACCCTATCATCATAAGTTATAATATTAAATAGGTCACCTTCATTTAAATTTTTCATTACAAATGAAAGTGCTTTTTTAGATTGATCAATTTTTTTTCCAGCCATTGAACCAGATTTATCCATTACAAATATCATGTTCTTATTACTGACTTCCTCAGTTGCTGCTTCTACAGAAGGACTAGCCATGAGCATGAAATAACCATCGTTATTGCTTTCTGGTTTATAGCTTAATACTGTAGCACCAACTTCTGTATCTTGTAAAGTATAGAACATCTTAAAATCGTTTTCTGGAATAGTAAAACTTGAACTGAACCTAACATCTGCTTTATTATCAGTTATCTGCTTTACTACAATGTCATTAGAAGGACTATAGATATTGTTAATTCCTCTAGATGATTCGATCACCGCATGAAATGATATAGATTCTAATGCTTTTGAAGAAAACTGTTGTGTACCTAAAGGGTAAGTAAAACCGATATTATCCATTTTTCTTTTACAAAGCTGAGTATACTGAACAGAAATTTCTCTTTCTTCACCAACAGCAATAGGGAAAACACTAGTTTTGAATAAACCATATCCAGCATACTGCATTAAAGCAGGATCCTTTTTTCGAGAAACGATTTGCTGATAAATCTGTTGTGCCTCCTCTTTTTTCATTAATTCTCCTGGGACCTCCACTCCATTTACCATCATCATGAAATTCTGAACAATACCATTATTGGGTAATGGAAAAAATAATTCTACTTCCAAGTCTCTATTTCCTGGGTTATAAATTGTTTGCGTAACCCTTACCTCTGCTATTTGACTTTTTATGCTAGCATCAATATCAATGCTTTTCACGATATATGAATTACCAACAGCAATTTGATCTGGATTATATCCAGGTTCATTCATTAACCTCTGATCATAACTATTGCTTGTAATAGCCATCTGACCTTGATTAATATTAAAGATGGCTAGTATATTAATTATAAGAAATAAATTTTTCATGTATTGTTTTTAATTTTTGAATACACCAGAATCTAAGTTGGGTTCATTTGTTGATTATCTTTTCTAAATTTGTATTCTAATGTCCTCTGAGATCAACATAAAGAATAAAAAAGCCAGGTATGAATTTGAATTCATTGATACTTATAAGGTAGGGATTGTCTTAACCGGTACTGAGATCAAGTCCATCCGTAATGGAAAAGCTAGTATTATGGAATCATATGGTGTGATCAATAAAGGTGAAGTGTTGATCAGAAATATGTATATACAGGAATATGAAAATGGCACACATTATAATCACCAGCCAAGAAGAGACCGAAAATTATTACTGAATAGAACTGAGATTAATAAAATAGAAAGAAAAATAAAATCTAAAGGATTAACCATTGTTCCTGTAAGGATATTTATTAATAAAAAAGGACTTGCTAAATTAGAAATAGCTATAGCAAAAGGTAAAAAAACTTATGATAAAAGAGAAGATCTAAAACTTAAAGATGCTAAAAGAGAAATAGAAAGAAAAATGAAATAAGACAAACTTAAAGTGCTGTTATTCACAACTATACATCAATTCACTTTGTCTTTCAATTTAAGTATCTCGTCAATTGTTTCAAAAGATATATAATGATAATTTTTTCGAGCTTTTGAGTAAATTTCTTTAGCTCTTTTCATCCCCTCATCTGAATTAGCCAATGCCTGATAAATAGGTTGTAAAAATTTTCTTCTACCTACTCTAACAAGAAAGTTTTCTAATGCTGGATATATTCCTTCATACCCAAACTTGATACTCTGTTCAAACCATGCAGCTAAAATCTCTGAATTACCACTATGGGTAAGGTCATATTTCTGATCGATAATTCTCATTTGATCAGAAGTCGTATTCGCATTTAGATTACGAATAAAATGCCTCCATTCATGAGTAGACCAATTATCGGCATCAATAACATTTATGTCTGATTTATAATAAAACAATTTTAATTTCTCTTCAACATTCTCAAATCTTGATGATACTACCTTTGGGCAGTTTTTAGGAATACCTGGCTGAAACACCCATTCATTTACATTAAGATCCAGGTTAGTTGCAAAAAGTAAATTCCTCTGAAGATATCCAACAAAATATTCTGTAATGATGGTTTGAAATTTATGATCATCAAAGTATTTTTTAAGAAATGAATCAAAATTAGATCTACCTGCAGATTCTTCAATATATCTTAAAAAGAAATATCCCTTTTCATAAGCAATATTACTCATACCATCATCTGGATGATTTCCTTTTAATTTCAATTTCAATAACTGAAGCTTTGGATCCAACGAGGCAACATCTTGCTCTAGGTCCTGATATCCTAGTAATGCTAGCATTTCAACATAATCTTTACCATACAACTCCTCCATAATCCTTCTTTCAAAATAAACCGTAAAACCTTCATTCAACCAGAAATCCTCCCAAGTTGCATTGGTAACTAAATTACCACTCCAGGAATGAGCTAATTCATGTGCGATCAATGAAGTAAGACTTCTATCACCAGCAATCATAGTAGGTGTTGCAAAGGTAAGTCTAGGATTCTCCATACCACCAAAAGGAAAACTTGGAGGAAGCACTATTACATCATATCTTTCCCATTGATATTCTCCATATAAATCTTCAGCAACATCTACCATTTTACCCATATCTCCAAGCTCATAGGCACAAGCATCAAGCATTGACTTTTCAGTATATACACCTGTTCTATGATCAATTGGAGCAAAATAAAGGTCCCCAACTGCTAATGCGATCAAGTAACAAGGAATGGGTTGAGGCATATTAAATTCATATGTATTTTGAGGGTTTCTCTCGACAGGATTAGATGCACTCATTACTGCTAACATACCATCAGGCACCTTAACATTAGCTGAGTAAGTAATCCTTTTACCAGGAGTATCCTGAATAGGAATCCAGCTTCTAGTAAAAATAGATTGTCCTTGCGTGTACATAAATGGCGCATTCTTACCTGCTGTTTGTTCAGGAACCAACCAATCTAAAGCTTCAGTACCATCGGTAGTAGAATAAGCTATATTAATTTTTTTTGTCCCCTGCTTTAGATTAATAATTAACGGTAATCCCAATAGCTCATCATTATCACCATATGAATAAGTCGCAGAATCACCATCATCAAGAGTAACATCAAATATTTCTAGATTTTTAGTATCTAATATAATTTGATCTTTATTTTGAGAATTATCAATAGTATGAGAAACCACACCCTTAATTCTTTTATTAATAAAATCTACTTCAATATCTAAATGAGTATGAGATATAGATACTTCTTTATAATTAGAAAGCGTATGAGCATCAATAATTGTGTCATTCACTTTAGAAACATCATCATTAGCTAATGAATCTGTAACTTCAGAACCATCGGTACAGGAAAAAAATAAACTTAGGGAAAATAAAAAATAGACACAATACTTCATTGAATAATTTTAATGACCAACAAAAATAACATTCAAATAATTAATTCAAAGTTTTGTTAGAGAGAATTTAACAGTGTTTTTAACATATTGTTAATTATGATTTTATACATCATTTAAATGATTAAAAAAAATATCTTACATTCGAAGCCTTAATAATCAAAACGATAACTATGTCTAGTGAAAGTACAAATGATGAATTAGTAATAGGAACTGGAGAACAATGGCTGGGGCATCCCAGAGCTTTATTTGTTCTTTTCTTCTCTGAAATGTGGGAAAGATTCTGTTATTATGGGATGCGCGTATTATTAATCTTATACTTAACAAAATCTTTAATGCATGGCGATCATCAAGCCAGCCTATTATATGGAGCTTATTGCGCCTTGGTTTATGCAGCACCTGTACTTGGAGGTAGAATGGCTGATAGGTATCTAGGATATAGGTATGCCATATTGCTTGGAGCAATATTAATGTCGATTGGTGAATTTTTGATCTTAGGTGGCAATGATCAGTTCTTGTTAATAGGAATGGGAGCTATCATCATTGGAAATGGATATTTTAAGGCCAATATTTCTACTATAGTTGGAAAGTTATATAAAGATGGAGATTCTAGGAGAGATTCAGGATTCACTATTTTTTACATTGGCATTAACGTTGGAGCACTTTTAGCAACAACTGTAGTTGCTTATGTTGGAGAAACTTATGGGTTCAAATATGGATTTGGGTTAGCTGGTTTAGGGATGCTTATGGGTATGTTTATTTTCTGGAACGGAAGAAAAAGATATGAAGGCACTCCTGGCTTAGAAATCAGAGAAGAAGGAAAGAAAAAAGTACTTGGTCCATTAAACATGGTACAGGTAGTTACCATTGGATCATTATTTTTAATTCCATTGTGTTATATCCTTATTAATCAAAATGAAATTCTTAAATATATTTTCCTTGGCTTATTCATTTTAGTGGCTTACCAATTAATTTCTGCTGGTGCTAAAGAAGGTAAAGTATGGAAAGATAGAATGATAGCATTGGTAATCTTCATGATTATTAACATCATATTCTGGGCTTGTTTTGAACAGGCGGGTACTTCATTAACTTTATTTGCAGACAGAAATGTTGATCGTGAAATTCTTGGATGGTTGATGCCTGCATCAATGACTCAGTTCTTTAACCCTGCTTTCATAATTATTTTTGGCTCCTTATTTTCAGTAATGTGGATCAAGCTTTCCAAAATTGGTAAGAATCCTAGTATTCCTATGAAATTCTCACTTGGTATTTTTCAGTTGGGTCTAGGTTTTCTTGTTACTATGGTTGGATTTCAACTACAAACTGAATTCATGGTACCTCTTTTCACTTTAGTATTTCTGTATTTACTTCATACTACTGGTGAATTATTCATTTCACCTATAGGGCTGTCAATGGTTACTAAACTGGCTCCTAAACATATTGCTGGAACAGCTATGGGTGGTTGGTTCTTGAGCTTTGCAATTGCAAACTTCCTTGGAGGTCAAATAGCAGCCCTTACCGGAGCAGAAGGTGGTGAAGAAGAAGATAAAAAAGAATCTGGATTAACAATGAAAACTACTGTAAAAGAAGGACTAAAAAGTGATGCTAAATTTGAAGATTGGGTAGTCCTTGAAAAGCAGCCAAAAAATATAAATGTTCAAAAATACTACGACCTAAGAGACTGGGTAGAATTCAGAACTTTTTATGATAATTCACTATCTTGTAATGAATGGATATCTGCTAGGTCTATAGATACTAAATTTAAAGATGCTAATGATTGGTTGAATAAAGACGCATGGAAAGATCTTAATTCAAAATTAGTAGCCTTAAATAAAAAAGACAAAGACAATAATGATGCTATTGGATTTGATTCTTGGATGTATTTTAGAGATGGATTTTTTGATGACAAAGAGAAAGTAAAAGAACTCCTTACTTCAAAGGATCCTAACATTTCATTGGAAGCTTCTTTTGTAGAACACCAAAGTGTAGTCAATGAAAAAGGACTGAATAAATATGTAGATATTTTCTCAATAATCGGATTTGTATTGATTGGATTCTCTGTGTTAATAGCTTTATTAAGCAGACCACTTAACAAATTGATGCATGGAATAGAATAATATTCAATGCCATACATTATAAAAGCCTCACATCAAGTGGGGCTTTTTTTATACGATCTTTCCTGGGTTTAGAATATTTTGAGGGTCGAATACTTTTTTAATACTCTTCATTAGCGCTATTTCAACACTATTGAAAGCGATGTCCATGTAAGGCTTTTGTACCAACCCTATTCCATGCTCACCTGACAAAGTCCCTCCTAATGAAACAGTTAATTCAAAGATCTCTCTGATTGCCTTTGGAAGCTCTACATCCCACTGCTCAGTTGTAAGGTCTCCTTTAATAATATTAATGTGTAAATTTCCATCTCCAGCATGACCATAACACACAGACTTAAACCCATAGCGATCACCAACATCCTTTACACCCTCCAATAAATTAGGTAGCTCATATCTAGGCACTACAGTATCTTCTTCTTTATAAATGCTATTTGCCTTAACAGCTTCCCCTATTCTTCTACGAATAAACCAAAGCGCATCTTTCTGAGCCTCATCTTCTGCAAAAAGTATATCCTTATCACAATGATGAGCTTCTAATACAGCTATGATCTTTTCTAGGTCTTTCAACAGCAACTCCTCGTCATTTCCATCAACCTCTATCAATAATTGAGCTTTAGTTTCAGGATTTAGCTCCATAGAAGCTTCTTTCACATACTTCATTGTCCATTCAATGGCTTCTCTTTCCATGAATTCAAGTGCAGATGGAATAACACCAGCTTTAAAAATAGCTGCAACTGCCTTACATGCATCTGATGCAGAGTTAAATGATACTAGAATGAGTTTATTTAGCTTAGGCAAGGGCAACAGCTTTAAAGTAGCTTGAGTTATGATTCCTAAAGTACCTTCACTCCCTACCATTAGCTGGGTTAGATTATACCCAGTGGAATTCTTTAAAGTATTGGCCCCTGTATGGATGATATCTCCAGAAGGCAACACAACCTCCAGGTTCAACACAAAATCCTTGGTAACACCATATTTCAATGCTCTGGGACCTCCACTATTCTCAGCAATATTACCACCTATAAAACAGCTACCTCTACTCGCTGGATCAGGGGCATAATACAATCCCTTTTTAGCTACTTCCTCTTGTAACACCTCTGTAATTACACCAGGCTGAACAATAACTTGATGGTTATCCTCATCTATTGTAATTATTTTATTGAATCGTTCCATGGATAAGCCTATTCCACCATAAATAGATAAAGCGCCTCCACTTAATCCTGTCCTTGCACCGATAGGGGTAACAGGAATATTCTCTTTGGAAGCTAGTTTCATAATCTCAGCAACTTCAACGGCAGTAGACGGCTTTAGTATTACCTCGGGCGGATAATTTAAATTCTCTGTTTCGTCATGACCATACTTCTTTAAATACTCAACATCAGTTAAAACATATGCTGGATCTAAAACAGAATATAGCTGTTCTATTATTTTTGAATTTACCTGCTGATATTTCATACAATCATTAAAATAACAGCACTAAATAAATTATATTTTTCATTAAGTTCATGTGATATCCAAAAAATTTATTCAATCTAATGTAAATTTTTAATTACAGTTATTGCAAAATTCATTTATGACTGTATATTTGCAATCTCAAAAATGAGAATGATTCGTTAGCTCAGCTGGTAGAGCACATCCCTTTTAAGGATGGGGTCCTGGGTTCGAACCCCAGACGAATCACCAAAGCCTTCTAATGAAGGCTTTTTTTTTACAAAAAGTTTATTTAAATAATAACTTTGTATAATGTTTATTACATACCCAAGTGCTGGAATTGGTAGACGGGCTACGTTGAGGTCGTAGTGCACTATGTGCGTGTGGGTTCGACTCCCACCTTGGGTACTTCGTACCCTCAATCATTACTAACTACACCTTTTTCCATTTTACCAAAATTATCTGTAGTATGTAAAAAAGTATTTTTAGTTTTTATTTCAGTAGGCGTTGGGTTTTGTTTAGTATTATATCTTTTAGAAAAGTATCTTTTATACAAAAAAGACAACAACAGAATGCTAATTAAAATTCCAATAAAGATCATAATTCCTACGTCCATAACCTTAGTTTTATACTAATATAAGAAATCGGGGAAGATGGGGGTTGGGTTAGAGGAAGGATTAAGGTTTTTTTCCTTTAAATTCACCTTTTTTCCATTTACCAGCCCATATTACACCATCAGCCCAAGTATAAACTCCTTGACCGTGCTTTAAATTACCTTCCCATCCTCCTACATATTCATCCCCTTCATTTGGTCCTTGCTCCCAAGTATATGTTCCTTGTCCATGCAACATATCATCCTGCCATTCTCCTATATATTTATCTCCAACAGCCCAAATATATGTTCCTTGCCCATGACACCTATCATCCTTCCATTCTCCTATGTATTTATCACCTTTATTTGGACCTTCTCCCCAAAAATAAGTCCCTTGCCCATTAGATAAACCATCTTTCCATTCACCTTCATATTTACCTCCATTAGCATAAGTATAAGTACCTTGACCGTGCATCTTGTCATCCTTCCATTTCCCTTCATAATTTTCTCCATTAGGATATGTTTCAATTCCGTGTCCATTAGACAATCCACCTTCAAATTCACCAACATATATTGTACCATCAGCATAAGTATAAGTACCTTGACCATGCATCTTATCGCCCTTCCATTCGCCTACATAATTTTCTCCATCAGCGTAAGTGTAAGTTCCTTGCCCGTACCTTATACCATTCTTCCAGCTCCCTACATATTGGTCACCTTCATTTGGACCTTTACCCCAGGTATATGTACCTTGACCATCAGATAAATCATTCTTCCATTCCCCTATGTATATATTTCCATTAGAATTTGTTTCAGTCCCTTGCCCATTAGATAAACCATCCTTAAATTCACCAACATATATTGTACCATTAACGTAAGTATAAATGCCTTTGCCATGCATCTTATCGTCCTTCCACTCCCCTACATAATTTTCTCCATCAGCGTAAGTGTAAGTTCCTTGCCCGTGCTTTAAATTATCCTTCCATTCCCCTACATATTTATCACTTTTATTTTGACCTTTACCCCAGGTATATGTGCCTTGCCCATGACACTTATCATCCTTCCATTCCCCTACATATTTATCACCTTTATTTGGACCTCTCCCCCAAACGTAAGTCCCATATCCATTTATGCAATCTCCTTCTACACATTGCCCATGACCAACACATGCCAATCCAATAAGCAACATAAATAACATCTTTTTCATAATTCTAAATTAATGTGTTCTATTATAATACTAGATATAAAGAATGGAACTACTAATTAACAAACATAAGATTAAAATGGGGTTAACGGACGGAGAAACCAAAGATCTTAAAATCGGGGAAGATGGGATTAGGAAAAAGCTTAAGATTTTGATAAATCTAAGGATTTATTTTGTGCACTTTATCAAGAGTTTCTGGACATTTCTCTTCCATGGCACTGTAAAGCTCATAGGTCTTCTCCTCATCTGTATTCACTTTGTTAAAATCGTTAAGTCCTTCAATGCCATAAAAATCGGTATAGTCCGAATGGTCCAATAAACATGTTATCCATATATTATAAGCATCAACATCCTTTGAAGTGAAATCCCGATCATCAGAACATTCACAAAATGCCTCAGCAGCTTTTCCGGCTTCTTCGGAATACATATTACATGAACTAATAATACAAATCAATAAAAGCAGGACAACCAATTGTTTCATGTTACTAATATAAAAAATTATAATTCAATTATATTTCATAAAAGACGGAGGTGCAGAATAAAAAAACAAAAAATGCAAAAAATAATCATGTTAGATTGCTAAAAGAAATTTAATTTATCTTCGAATAGACACATCCATCATAATTGCAAGCACTACAATCATGCGCCTTAAATCTTACGGATTCTCCTAACCCAAAGATCCCGCTAATTGATTTAACAGGGTACATCATACAGCTTTCTGTTAATGTGATATTGCAAGGATTATTAGGAATTAATTTAAATAACTTTTCTTGATCTTTAACATTCCAGTCGCAATAACCCGGACTGTATTTATTTGTCGCAATAAGGTCTGTTACAAACCTTAATTCATCAAATAATTTTAAAGACAAGCTTTCTACAACATTAGATGCTATTTCACTCAAAAGATAACTTCCTAATACATCTCCAGAATTGTTTAACTCCTGCATCCATTTAGAATAGCCTTCACCTAAAGTACATGCGTACACCCCAAATTGTCTCATCTTTTTAAGATGTCCCGTTATGAGCTTACCTGTAGATAAAAACTGATCTTCTACCTGTATTCCTTCTCCTTTTTTAATTTTCACTTGATCGAAAATCCTAAAGCATAAATTAGGAGAAATACGTGTGTCAATTTCCTCTAAAAACAAATGGATCATTTCCATAACCATTGGATTCTCTATATCACCATATCCTAATGACTTATAGATCGAATCGGAGTAAATGGTTAAATCAGAAAATTTATATGCCTTATGAATTATTTCAGCCACTGAAGATTCTATACACATATTGCTTTAATACTCTGATTAATATACTTAATATGTTCTGGAGTCGTTCCGCAACAACCTCCTATCATATTTGCGCCTGCGTCAATTAAACTAGCTACCTTATTTGACATCGATTCTGGACCATCAGGAAAAAAAGTTTCACCATTTCTTAATTCAGGAACTCCTGCATTCGCATGTACTAAAATAGGTACAACAGGATATTTATATCTGATAATTTTTACAATTTCTACCATATCTTCAATTCCATTCCCACAATTTGCTCCAATATAATCAGCTCCAGCATTTAGCATAGCATTTGCCATTGTTAATGGATCTACCCCCATCATTGTTTTATAATCATTATCTATTGTTTTCTCGAAAGAAAATGTTGTTATGATCTCTAAATTTGTATTTTCCTTTGCTGCCTTCACAGCAATCTCTGCTTCATCAATAGCTGACATTGTTTCAATACAAATTGCATTTGCACCCCCTTTTTCTAACGCAATAGCTTGCAGCTTAAAGCTATCATATAGCTCTTCTTCTGTAACATCTCCCATCATTAATATCTTACCTGTAGGACCAACAGAACCAATTACAATACCATTATCTCCCATTGCCTTTCTGGAAAGCTTAGCTGCCATCTCATTAATCTCTTTTACTTTGTCTTCAAAACCGTAATAAGACATCTTAAACGTAGAACCACCAAAGCTATTTGTTCCCACCATTTTTGACCCTGCTTCCACATATTGTTTTGCAATATCATACACATCATCAGGTCTATCAATATTCCATGGTTCTGGACAAGCACCCGCAATCAATCCTTTTTCAATAAACATTGTTCCCCATGCCCCATCTGAAAGAAGAACATCATTTTTTTCTAAAAGGTCTTTTAGAGTTAACATATGTGTTGTTTTATTTTGATAGATTATTTAAATATTCAATAGCTACTTGAGGATCAGAAGCATAAAAATCAGCTCCAATTTCAATGCAAAAATCTTCTGTTACAGGAGCTCCCCCAATTAATACCTTTGTGTTAGGAAATTTTGCTTTAATTGCCTCAGTTGTTTTTTTCATATTAACCATAGTAGTTGTTAATAGAGCTGACAAACCAATTATGACATTTGTGTTTTTTTCAATTTCTGCCATAAACTTTTCAGTAGATACATCAACTCCTAAATCAATTATTTCCCATCCGGCACCTTCTGCCATCATTCCAAATAAATTTTTACCAATATCATGTAAGTCACCAGTAACTGTACCAATTGCCATTATACCCATCTTCTGAATTTCACCACTTATAAAAAACGGACGCAAATGCTCCATTGCAGTCCCCATAGCTTTTGCTGCCATTAATACTTCTGGAACAAATACTTTATTATCTCTAAATTTTACACCTATTTTACGCATCCCATCTATTAAAGCATCTGATAAGATTTCTTTTGGAGGGATCGATTCTTCAAGAGCTAATTTTGTTAATTCATCAGCTCCAAGCTGACCTTTTAAATCAGGAGGAAATGGGGAATTTTGGTTCACCTTTCCTCTCTCTACACACATTGATAATTTAGCTAATAAATCCATTACTACTTATTTTCTAATTCTACACCAATAAATTCTAGACACTTTTCTTTAATCTCTAGATCTTCTTGTAAATTATTGATTAGTTCTATTGTTCTTTCTTTTAATCGAGTTTCAGCTACAGGTTTATCTTGCTCTTGCCATTGCTCTAAGTTCATGTTTGGCCAAATAGGATTTGAATTCACATCCATTGACATATTCATTAATGTTAACTCACTTGTTAAAAAATTACCACCTGAACCAATTGATTTGATTTCATCTGTTCGAACTGTTTCATCATTAATTTCAAAAGCCTGTTTTAACTTTCTAGACTCATTGATAATGAAATCACTATATACCACCATTTCTGGAGAGAACACCATAGAATCAAAATTTCCTCCAACAAAAGGAGCCATTCCTGATTTACCTAAAACGCTAGTCATGTGATTCATCCAAAGCATATTACCACTTAGCACATCTCCCCTCCATCCAATGCCACTTCCAGAAGTTCCTGCATGAGGTATTTTGTAATACTGCATCATTTCTGCACAAGCAGCATTTAGCAACATCGATTGTGTCGTGTAAATACTTGACATTGAAAGCATATCAAATCCTGCAGGAAGGCTACCTAGAACAACAGGAGCTCCTTCTTTTAACAGCTGACTTAACACTAGTCCTGCTAATAATTCCGCATTTAACAAAGCCAAACAGCTGGCCGCAGTAATCGGAGCACTAGCACCATACATACCGTAATTCGAATAAATAACCGGAAAATTTCGATCAATTGCGATTTGCATTTTCTCAACTGTATCATCATTAATCACCAATGGAGTAATTGGATTCAGATACACCATTGAAGATGGCTTATCAATATTAGCACTAACGTTATCCACTAAGTCTAAAACCTTTCCAAATTGATCTTCATCAGATACTAATAATAACAAAGGCTTCTTTGTAGACGCTAACATTTTTGCTGTACAAACTAAATCTGCCTTTTTAGTAGATACATCCTTAATAACACCTGGAGTACTTAATAAATCGTAACCTGTGAGCTCTTCTGCTAATCCAGCTGCAATATTCACGTGCTTTGCTTGAAATTCTGTAATTGAATCATCTATTGGATTTTGGTAATTAAGATTAGTCACCCCAACACCGAACTTAGTTGAAGGATCATTTGTATTTAAGCTAAATGCTGCTTCTCCATTTCTATTTACTATATCAATATTCTTAGGAGCTACAGATAACGCCCAATCAATTACTTCTTTACTAAAATAAACTCGATCATCAACAACACTGACATCTGACCTTAATTTAAATAATTTCATTGCAATTGAAGAAGATGTTTTAACTCCTGTTTCTTGAAGAATCTTCAATGAATAATTATGTATGTCATTAATTTGTTCTGTACTTAGAACATTAAAGCTAGCTTGAACTGTGCTCATGAAATATATGTAAATCGTAAATAAATAATGTGAAAATACTATAGGCAAAATAGGCGAAATTACAACCCATTAAATCGATTCAAATAATCGATTTGACTAAATAATAGAGTGTAATATTTTGCAATATTCAAATGCATTGTTCAAATATAATTGAATCTAAATGTTTAAACAAATTTTACTATACACTTGTCTATAAAGTCAAAATAATATAAGGAATTGCTTTGGTTTTTTTTTGTATAACAAAAGGAGGTACTTATAATTCTAATTTGTATCTTTCATAAACAATAGCATTATATAACCATCTAAAAGACACCTTATGAAATATTTATCTATCATATTATTCACACTTCATTCTGCATTTTACTTTTCACAAAAAATCAATGGCTTCACTATTATTTCAGATAAAAATATATACAAAACAAATTCAGATGGCTTTTCATTAACAAATGGTGATGTTGAAGAAAAGTTAAATGAAGAAAATATTTTTAGCTTTTCTTTTATTGATAGTGTTTTTATCCATACTCCAATAAACAAAGAAGGAATGATCAGTCAGGTTTATAAAATCACTGATGTAATATCTAACCACGAGACTCCCGGCCTAGATCAATACCTAATAAGAATCGAAAGTGGATTAAGCGGCAAATATTACACTTATTACATTGAATATACTAGCTCAAACATTCTATTTAATCAAATTTATGATTTCTCTGATGAGTCAGAAGATAAATTTAGCTGCAGTGGAATTCGTTTTGAGAAACTCACCTATACATTAATAAGACCGTTTTTGCAGTAAAATGTTAATTTAGGTATTTTACAAACTATACTCTTAGCTTCGACTTTTTTCTATTTTACACATGCTATTCTTAATCGCAGAGATTTAAAAAAAATCGAACATAAAACTCTACCTTCTTTTGTCAAATATGATCACGTTAGAGTTTATTAAAAAAGATGTAACTTAAACAAGATATTATAATAAATGAAGCCAGAAGAACGTAGGGATTTTCTTAAAATAATCGGTGGAGCAGCTACCGGAATCGCTGTTTCCCCTTTTCTTAATTTGACGTACGCTGGAGAGCTGACGGAACAGACCAAAAAGATTGACGGACTATCAGCGAAAGATGCTGCACAAAAAGAAGACTTCTGGAGCTTTATAAAACATTCATATACTACATCTGATTCCATTATTAATTTAAATAATGGAGGAGTAAGCCCTCAACCAAAAATTGTCCAGGATGCTTTTGTTCGATACAATGAAATGAGCAATGAGGCTCCCTCATACTATATGTGGAGAATTCTTGATAAGGGACGTGAACCGATCAGAGAAAAGCTGGCCCTTCTTGCAGATTGTTCACCGGAAGAGATCGCTATCAACAGAAATACTACTGAAGCTCTGGAAACCATCATTTTCGGCTTGAACCTTAAAAAAGGAGATGAAGTGGTTCTCTCCAAGTTCGATTATCCAAATATGATGAATTCCTGGAAACAAAGAGCTAAAAGGGACGGGGTCGTCTTAAAATATGTTGATTTGGAGGCTCCCATGGAAGAAAAAGATGAGATCGTGAAACGTTATGAAAAAGCCATGACTTCCAAAACAAAGATTGTCCATATCACTCATATGATCAACTGGACAGGCCAGATCCTTCCAGCTAAAGCCATTACCAAAATGGCACACGAAAAAGGTGCTGAAGTTATTGTAGACGGTGCTCATAGCTTTGCCCATATAGATTACAGCATTAAAGATATTGACTGCGACTATTTTGGCACCAGCCTACATAAATGGCTCTGTGCACCTTTTGGAACTGGTTTTATTTTCGTAAAAAAAGAAAAGATCAGCAATCTTTGGACCTTATTCTCCAATGATGATCCTAACAGTAGTGACATCAGAAAATTTGAAGTATTGGGAACACGCTCCTTCCCTACAGAACAAGGAATAGGAAATGCTATTGAATTCCATAAAATGATAGGGATAGAACGCAAACAAGAAAGACTAAACTATCTTAAAAATTACTGGATGCAGCAAATAAAAGATCTACCTAATGTTACACTGCACACCTCTTTTCTTCCTGCTTATTCCTGTGCCCTGGCTACGTTTGGGATCAAAGGAAAAGATCCTCTTGATATAACTACTGAATTATTCAATAAATACAAGATCCATACTACCAATATAGATCGTGAGGGCGTACAGGGAGTTCGGGTAACACCTCATGTTTATACCACTTTAAATGATCTTGATAAATTAGTGAAAGCCATTCGGGATATGTCCTTATAATTACAACATTAGCGTAAGCACTTTTAAAAATACCTTACAATAATGGTTTATTTGATCTTCGACTATAGTAGAATGGATTTGGATTAATGAACCTCAAGGAGATTTCAAATCCCCCATTTAAATTAGTAGAAGTATTCAATCCTGAAATATTTGTATCATAACTGATTCCCAAAGCAAATTTATCAAACTCAAAAAATAATGCTGGAACTACAGCATCTTTCCATCTGTAATGTACTCCAATAGCCCAGGCTGCTTCATTAAAAAATCCTGTATACTTAGATGCTTCTCTTATTCTGATCCTATACAATAAACCTGTGACAATCTCAGTAGAAGGGCCTTGTAAAGAAACAGAGAAACTAGGATTCAATGATGTATTGGTATTACTTAAGCCTATAAATGAGATGGCGTGTATCAAAAATTTCATATCCAGATTTTCCTGCACCAAAGAATTCCCTAACAAATAATGTAGTTTTGGTCTGTTTAAATGACTCGCTGATATTCCAACATTTATACGAAAAGCATCATAAGATGATAAAGTTGCTTCCCCGTGCTCATAATACCAGTTTAATCCGATACCTACATCTGCATTTCCCCATGAATTAGTATTTAAACCTGTCTCATTAGATGGTAAAAGTGGATCAAAGGTATTTCCATTGAACTGAGCATCCCACTGTCCAGCTGAAAAGTCAATAGAATGTTGCGAATAATTTGCATACAATCCGGCAGAAAGTAATTGATTATTATTTAGTTCAATAATACCTGATAAATTCAGCTGCGCTGAGGTTTTCCCCATATTAAGATCTCCTGCTTTATCAGCATATACATATCCACCTATTCCTAAATAAGCATGCTTCATTTTCTTTTTTAAGATCCCCTGATCATAGGATGCTGCATAGGTCCTGTACGTTTTTCCAATAGATCTCCATTGATCCTTAAAATTAAGGGTAACCCTCTGATCACCAAAGAATAAACCTGTTAAAGCAGGGTTCATCGTTAATGGCGAATTATAGATCTGACTGAAATGTACATCCTGTGCCCCAAGTAAATTTGGAAAAATAAAAACGATCAAGAAAAATATCACTCTCATAATTATCTAATTAATGTAACATTACCTGATCTTTCTCCTTCCATATTCTGCCAGTCAGAATAGATCAATTGATAAACAAATACTCCAGGATCTAGAGGTTTTCCATTTTGTTTGCCATCCCAGCCGATCAATCTGTCTGTTGTTTCAAATATCATTTCACCCCAACGATTATAAATCCTGAAATTAAAATCCTTAAAAGAACTTCCTCTTACAAATAATTCATCATTAGTTCCATCTCCATTTGGAGAAAATACATTTGGAATAAAAATCTCCAATCCTGCTTCGATTATAACCTCTACACTATCGATACCAGAACATCCGTTTGTATCTGTTCCAACCACATAAAAAACAGTTGTTTCTGATACATTCGCAATAGGATCTTCACAAGATGAACAATCCAACCCAATACTTGGTGACCAGCTATATATCTCTCCACCTGATACTGATAGATAGGCATTGTCAAGTGGAGCAACTGTAGTGTCGCCCGTTGCTATGATCACTGGTAATGAATATACATTTATAAGCATGGAATCCATTACAGTTCCACAGCTATTGCTGTAGGATGAAAAATACCATGTGTCAATTAAAGGAGATATTAGTAATGTATCGTTGGTACTTCCATTATCCCAACTCAGATCTCCTACCCCATATGATATAATCGAACCAGAAGAACCCATACAGATATCAAAACCAATAATGCCATTATGTGTAGGCAAACTCATTATAGATATAAGGATGCTGTCTGAAGATGAACAACCATTTGCATCTATTACATTTACAATATAAATATCAGGATTACTTGCGTAAATAAATTGATTTGTTGAACCTCCTGGCAACCAGTCAAAGGAGCTCCCAGTATTTCCTGCATTTAATAATAAAGAATCTCCGTCACAATAAGAGCTGTCTACTCCAAGATCAACGATAGGCAATGAAAAGATGGTTATATTAATGGAATCATAATTACTGATACATGGACCTGTTGTCTCGTTTACATAATAGGAGATTAATCCAGGTAAGTTAACAGGTGTATATAAATTACCATTTCCAATTAAATTAGTCAATGAATTATCGGAATACCAATTCACAACTCCTCCCAAACCAGTTGCTGTCATATCAGAGAAAATTTCATTTTCGCAATAAGATGTATCGTTACTTAATGTTGGTATAGGGTTAGATGCTAATATTAAATATTCTGCAATCGTAGAATCGCAACCTACTAAAGTTGTTAACGAAGATATATGGGATTCATCAACAAAAATATTTGTTGAAACAGTACCATCTGCATAGGTGAAATCATCTCCTGAACATATGGTTATTGTATCAATAATATTATAAGTTGGATTAGATACTACAAAAGCAGAGTCTGTTTCCGAGCAGGTACTACTGTCAACTGTAACATAATACCAGCCACCTGGAATCGTGGGAGAGGGAATTATAGCTACAGAGCTCAAACCTCCTGGACCAAATGGACCATTAGGACCAACCCAGTTATAACTACCAGCTGGTAAACCTGCAGGTGAAGCGTTTAATAATAATGCTTGATTTTCACAAATTGGTGAATTCGTATTAAGTGTTGCGTTTAATAGCAGGCCAACTGTTACTATTGTAGTGTCGGAAGTTATGGTATCTCCACAATTACTTATAATATGTAAAACAAATTCCTGATCTGCAGCTAAAGGCTGAGTTAGAGTAACTTTATTGTTAGGATCTATAACCAAAGCTGAAGGTTCCCATTGATATATACCAAATATAGAATCGCAAGAAGAACAACCAATATTTGCAGTTTGATTGCTACATATAATTTGATCATTTCCTGCAAAGGAATTGGGTATTATGAAATAGAAGATTTAAATGATGAATTAGTAAAACGAATAAAATTAGAAGAATGTGAGAAACTTAATAG